>PDWJ01000487.1_pt1 | contig 58938 bp, 55 predicted proteins | sample 1430881 | NCBI WGS metagenome assembly PDWJ01 (sample SAMN01162460, study PRJNA174530) | Oral metagenome, whole genome shotgun sequencing project. | biome: Marine environment; feature: Marine mammal; material: Swab sample of the gingival sulcus; isolation source: swab sample of gingival sulcus...
GTAGAGGAGCAAAAGCTGGGCGATCATCTCCCGACTCTCAGGGATACGGTAAAAAGCCGGGTCGCCGTTGTTGACCACCTGGTTCATATCCTTGATGATATCAAGCAGTGAGCTGGTTTTCTTGGTCAGCCGAAAGGCCTTGACCTCTTCTATGAGCTGCTCAAATTTACGCAAATTTTCGGGATCTTTTATCGCATCTGGCTGATCAAACTCAAGCGCCACATCATAGGAGTAGAGAGAGCCCACCGGTGTTTCACCGATAGCGTGCAGACGTTTGACATAGGGAACATCAAGACCCATCGAACGACGCAGGTCAAAGGAAACATCAAATCGACTCATACCGACAAGACAGGCCCCCACAATGAGTATAAAGATGGCAGAGGTTGTCTTTGGCCTGGCAAGCACCCGCCTGCCCATACCGTCCATAAGTCGCTCCAGCAGCCGTCCGCCCTTTTCTGCATACACAGCGTGGGGCTTGCGGTCTTTCCCAAAACTGAGCAGTGAGGGCAGGAGGACAAGCACCAGGACATAGGTGAGCCCCACCAGGCAAGCGGAGGTCAAGCCCACCCAGCGCAGTAGTCTGAGAGGAACAAAGAGAAAGGAGAGCAGTGCGGCAATGGTGGTCAGGGCACTGAACAACAATGGCCAGCCGGTCTCTTGTACCGCGCGGACCACGGCTTTATGACGATTACCGGTTTTTAAGAATTCTCGGGTGAAAAAGTTGAACAGATGGATGGAATAGCCGATGGATATGGCCAGAACCAGGGCCAGCGGCAGAAACATCAGAAGCACTATGGTTACCAACAGCCCAAACCCGAAAGTCCGCGGCGTTTCTTTTTTGAAAAAAGAGACCTTTTCAATGTTGATAATCGGCAGGCCCGTGGTTTTCGGCTGGAGTATCTTGTACTTTTCCTGGCCGACAACCTCATTGAAGATCCGACCCACGGCAAAATCGGGGTTTTCTGTCATCTCCTTTTGCCAATCATCGGGAATCGGTTTCATGCGCAAGGCGAGCCAGGTATAACGGCCATCCTCGGAGAAGATCCGGTTTTTCATGGCAGGTTTGGCAAAGGCCCTCTCTTTTATCTGCTCCAGGGCCTCGGGCGAGGTGGGCATCGGATCGGGAACCAGATCAATGATCTCAAAGCCGCCCTCTGTGCCGAGGGTGAATTCAACATCAGTTAAAGAGACCACCTCGTCGGCATACGGAACCTTTGCCAGTAGCTCCCGGCCCAGCTCGCGTATCTTCGATAAAATCTGAGGGCTGAAGACATCATCTGCCTCGATCAGCACTGCACAGAAATCATCATTGCCAAAGATCGTTTCAAAACGTTCGCGGGCAGCGAGCAGAGCATCATCTTCCAGAAACCAGTTTTTGGTGTCAACATCGGGCTCGATCTGCCTGATACCAACAGATGCCGCGCCGACCAGCAACGCGAAAACAATCAGGTTGACCCACCTGAAACGGACGATAAACTCTCCCGCTGTCTGAAAACGGGCATTGATTTTCTCGATATTGAGCATGGTAACTCCATCGCCTAGAAGCTGTATTTCACCTTCACCCAAACCTGGGTGTTCTCTTCGTATCGACCAAAGGCCCCATCATCACCGGCAAAGATATCAACACCCGCAAAAAGAGCGACAGTATCACTGAGATCGTATGTTATTTTGAAGCGGTCAAAGACCTCACCGGCATCCAGCTGCCAGTACACCATATTGGCAAGGGTTAAGGTCTGGTCGAGCAGTTTTTTTGAAATATTGAGAGTAGAGATGTACTGGTGGCTTTTTCTTGCCAGCAAAGCGGCATCACCAAGCAGATGATCGCCGATCAGCTGAGCCGTTACTGTCCAGTCATTACCAGGTCTCCAGTCAATGCCGCCGAGCCATTTGACCACATCCTTTTTGTCAGGCTGGTCAAAAAGAGATGCCGGTGCATAGTAGCGCCCTCTGTAATAGGCGGCCTCAACGCGAAAGACATAGTCAGACCAGGGGCGTGCCCCCTCCAGGCCAAAGATGGTGAGACGATGATGCTTTGGCGCAAACTCGACCGTTGTCTTATCACCGGTACTTCTCACTGTACGATGCATGGCCGGAAAATCATCCCAGGTATAGAAGATGGACGCGGCCAGATCCAGGCCAGAGAGATAGGAGGAGACCTTGAAGGCAAGTTCACTGTCTGCAAGAGAATTTGACGGCTCATCGGCAGACGCAGACGAGACCCCGATATGTTTGGGAAAAACCGGCATAACTGCCCAAGGGTTATCCCCTTCCGGCTGGACCGCTGCCTTGAAAATCGGTATCCAGAGCAGTACCATGTCTAGATGTTCACCAAGCAGCCGCAGCCTTGCAGCGCTGACCGGCATACGGATCTCGTCGAGATCGCGGCTGATGGATTCGGTATAGTCGGGTGGTGAGATCATATCGGTGATCTGTACCCCATCGGCCCGGCCCCAGATAATAATCTGTTCCCCCAACCGTAGATCCCAACTATCGGCGACATGCTCAACCCAGGCCTCATGGAGCTCAACCCCACTCTCAGAGGAGATTTGCCAGTTTTTCTCGGCGTCTGCCGACACAAAACCGTACAGCCAGTCCATATCGGCTGTCAGCTCCAGGCGCAACCGGGCTCGTGAGGTCAGGCTGTCATGGGGTGAACGCAGCCTGATCGACTGGATCGCATCCAGCCACCCTGAAACGGCAAACCGATCCTGCCATGCTTCCTGTTCTTCAGCGGCCCGGGTGCCAGGTGCCCATCCACCCAGCAGCAGCACAACCTGCAAGAAGAACACTCCCAAAATTTTCAAGGGATACGCCCGCGCTGGATAGTGGAAACCTTGAACAACTGATCCTTGATGCCGGTGTTATAGCGGATTGAGCTAGTTTCCATAAGGGTCTTATGGTTTCTTGAGACGTTGTCCATCTCTGAACTCAGTACCACCCATATCCCGTCCTGCTGATCAAAGGCGAGGACCCGGTAATTTTTCAACAGGCCATCCTTGTCGTAATATTCGCCCTTGAGCACCAGAAGGCTCTCTGGGTCCACCCAGAAGATCTTGCGGGTGTACATATCTTCCGGGTCCACCGGGACGGATTCAACCTTCCAGCAGTTGTGGCCGTCAACCACCTCTTCTCCGAGCAGGGTATGGGTGTCTTCGTCAACATTACGGTCACCCATATCATCGTAGGTGAAATCACTGCCCATAAAGTACTCGTTTCTCGAAGTGCCGCTAATACGCCGCACCTTTCGCATGGCCGGCATATAGAGCCACTTGTCATCTTCTTTTTGAGGGTCATCGTAGTCCCAGGAGAGAAAAGCGGTTCCTTTGACATCAGCCGGCGCCCTGAAAACCATGACCGCCTTCCTGTCCTTGCCGTAGTCTTTGGAAAAACTCTCCAGCTCGCGAACCCGCTGGCGGCCCCGTTTATTGACCAGGGTCATTTTCATAATCGAGTGACGATCATCACCATCAAGACGCTCATCCACCAGGGTCATGATCTCCCTACCGGTGGGCGCCTCTTTGCCATAAACAAAAGAAGGCAGGAGGAAAGAGAGTAACAGCAAGTACATAATTTTTTTTGTAGAATTATGTGCAATTTCCTTTAGTTGCATGAAAACAGCCCCTTTTTTCTTCTCAAAGCCCAAAAAGATTAGCGAGTATAAAGAGTATCTTTTAGTCCAGTGAAAGTCAAGGACCTCAAGACGTATCTTCTCGTTGGCATTTTTATGGTAAGGCAAGGTCTCATACCTATATTCTCCTCAAAAACAAATAATCATTATATAATAGATATGATATAATCGAGACTATGGGATAATGTGCAAGCAAAAATGACAAAATCATCTTCAAAGATTTGCACATGATTCCCTGTAAAAGCAATAATCAGCTCAGCCTTGAAGGTTTGCCCTTTGGCGGCAAGCTGGACCCCGAGAACAGATGGGTGAAGTTATCCCCTGGGATGACCTTGCCTCGATCTATTTATCGTCAGATATCAAGCCGTACAGGTCGTCCATGCAAGGATGTCCGTCTTGTCATTGGGGCCATGCTGATCAAGCATAAGCTGAATCTCAGTGATGAGGAGACAGTGCAGCGGTGAGGAAAATCTGCCGGAAACTGTACTCGCAGACCAGCTTTACGGTACTCGCGACAACAGGCGCTTGCTGAAGGAATTAGGCGTGCGCTTCGGTGATAACGAGCTGGAACGTCTGCCAAAAGAGACAGAAGCAAATCAGCAGAAACGGAAACGTCGCAGACAGCGGCATAGAGAAGACAGGCAAAACAGGATCCCGATTGAAGGCAAATTTGAACAAGGTAAAAATGGCTACCGGTTAAACGCTATCCGAGCCAGACTCCAGAAGACCTCAACAGCATGGATCAACAGTATCTTTCTGGTAACGAATCTGATGGTTCTGGTAAAGATATGAGAAAAACCCTGCAATTTTTTTGTGTTTTTCCCTTATAGCTGTTGTTGATGAAAAAATTGGAGGATTTTGTTTACCAATTCTTTGTGCCAACTTACTTACCAGGAATATCTCTTAGAAGAGCATTGTGATTTTCTGAGGAAACTCTACCTATCAATCAGATAATCTATCAAGGGAATTTTGAATAATGAAATTTTTCAATAAAAATCAAGCATACGAAAAAAAATTATTGCAGATAATTAACTGAGGTTCCTTCAAGATCTATAATCATTAATATCGATATTTAGCTTTTTAAGACGATATTGCAGCGTTGATCGCGGAATATCTAAAAGATTAGCCGCGCCATTTTTGCCACCAATTATTCCTTTTGTGCTATTTAGCGCTTTAATTATATGTTTTTTTTCCGCATTTTTAAGTGAATAAAAATCTATTTTTTCTTTTTTTAAAGAAAAAAACATAGGAAATAACTCTTTCATTACTTTTATATTTATAACTTTATCATTATTAAGAATAAGTATTCGTTTAATCATATTTTTTAGCTCACGGATATTTCCAGGCCATTGATACCTACTAAATATATGTAAAACTTCATCAGAATAAATAGAGGGTTTTTTATGCATAAGATCTGCTTCAATCTTAGTTATATTATGTACTAACAATGGAATATCTTCAGGGCGTTCTCTGAGAGCCGGGACTCGTATCGTCACGGTATCTAGTCTATAGAAGAGGTCTTGGCGAAATTTTCCACTTTTAACCCGTTCCATCAAATCAACATTAGTAGCGGCAATGACACGTGCATTCATCGGTATTGAGGAGCTTTCCCCCACACGTTCAAATCTCTTTTCTTGCAAAACTTGAAGAAGTTTTGCTTGTAAATTTAACGGGAGCTCTCCAATTTCATCAAGAAATATAGTGCCTTTGTTGGCGAGTTCAAATCGTCCAAGTCGTTGTTTCTCCGCCCCGGTAAATGCTCCTTTAGCGTGTCCGAAGAGTTCGCTTTCAAACAACGAGGTTGTAAGGCCAGGGCAATTTGTTTTTACGAAAAGGTGGTCCCTCCTCGGACTCTTCTGGTGTATAAGATGGGCCAGAAAATCCTTTCCCGTTCCTGTCTCTCCGGTAAGCAAGATCGTTTCGTCAGTGCTTGCAGCCTTCTCTATCATTTTGACGACGTCTCTCATGGATTTAGACTTGAAAAAGAACCCTTCAGCGTGATAATCATCATTATTTTTAAGCAAAAAATCTTTTTCATTTTTTAAGTGATTATTAGTTTTTTGAAGAGATGTATAAGAAATCATATTATCAACAGCAATTGATATAAGCTCAGAGACAACGCCTAGCACATCTGCTAATTCATGAATAGCATACGGTTTTTTTATATAACTAAAATGTATTGATCCAAGTATTTTTTCTCGGACAATCATAGGAAAAGTAAGAGTTGATGTAAGACCAGCCTCTACAAGTTTTTTTATTGAATTCATATTACTATACTGAGTTAAGTCATCAAGTATCGTAGGCCTCCCTGAAGAAATAACTATTCTAGCAATATCTCCTTTTTCAATTGGTCGAGACTGGAGTGACACTTCTCCACCTGGCTGAACTCCATCTGCTGAAGCAAAATATTCTATAGAGTTATCTTCATGATTGTACAAAATTATTGCCAATCTATCATAGTTAAAATGCTTGTGCAGCTCCCGAGAAATAGCATTAAAAAGATCTTGTTGGTTTTTTTTGCTTGCTACCGCTTTATGTATTTCCAGTAAAAGTTTATACCGGGTTTCTGCATCCCATTTCATTGCCAACCACCTTCATAAGATAAGTTTTTTTCTTCTTACAAAATATTCCGACAACCAACAAGCCCAATATTGGGCGCTTTGCCGAATATTGGGCCCCAACAGTTGTTTCTATAAAAAAATAAATCACATAAATAGATTAATATCAGCATGTTACGTTGTAGCAACAAATACGGCTTAACTATTGCAGCACTTAAAATGATCGCTCATCATTATCATGCGATACGGGGAAAAAGGGGCCATCGATAAACAGTACCGAGCCCTGTAGAAGCTGCAATGTAGGGCTCATCAAAATACTCGCTGCTGGTGTTGTTGACCTGAGCCTGAAAAGCGGCCTGAAAGCTTTTGGTTGCGGCCACCGTGAATTCATCATGACAAAAATTTACGAGAGCGCATAAGACAAAGAATATAATCTAGGCAGGTAAGGTTCAGAGATTATCTTTGACCTTTTATTTTTTATTACTCTTGGAGGTATAAAATGGTACCAGATTTTTTAGTACACGAAGCTGTAGATGGGGTAGGTGTAGTAGTAGTTGAAGGTTTAAAGGCCAACCAAGAAATTACTGGTTGGATAATGAAGGAAGACGAGACTGTGACAATTAAAATTTTAAACGATATCCCTATTGGTCATAAGGTCTCCTTGCGGGACTATGCGGAAGGGGACACCGTGATCAAATACAATACTGATATCGGAAAAGTGGTGGCACCAATCAAGAAAGGTGAACATCTGCACGTACATAACGTCAAGACAAAGAGGTGGTAACTATGGACACAAAATTTTTAGGATATCGTCGTGAAAATGGTCGGGTTGGTATTCGTAACCATGTGGTTACATTACCTCTCGATGACTTGTCTAACGCCGCCTGCGAAGCGGTTGCCAACAATATCAAGGGGGTCCTGGCTCTGCCCCATGCCTACGGGCGCTTGCAGTTCGGTGTAGATCTCGATCTACATTTCCGCACGTTAATTGGCATCGGCTGTAACCCAAACGTTGCGGCGGTTATCGTTATCGGTATCGAGCCCCAATGGACCAATAAGATTGTAGAAGGTATTGCCGAGACCGGTAAACCTGTCATGGGATTTGCTATTGAGCAAAACGGTGACCTCAACACTATTGCAGCGGCATCTCGCAAGGCAAAAGAATTTCTTCAGGCCGCAAGTGAACACCCACGTACCGAGTGTGATATCAGTGAACTCTGGGTTTCAACCAAATGCGGGGAATCGGATACGACTTCTGGTATCGCCACCAACCCAACCGTTGGCAACGCCTATGACAAGCTTTATGACCTAGGAAACACTTTACTTTTTGGAGAAACCACCGAGCTTACCGGCGGTGAGCATCTCGTTGCGGCACGGTGTATAAATGATGAGGTTCGCAAGGAGTTTCAGTTCTACTTTGATCGCTACGCAAAAGTAATTGATGATCATAAAACCAGCGATCTTTCCGACTCTCAACCCACCAAAGGCAACATCGAAGGCGGTTTGACCACAATAGAAGAGAAGGCCCTTGGTAATATCCAGAAGATTGGCAAGAAAGCTCCGATAGTCGGTTGTCTTGAAAAGGCTGTGGCTCCCACCGGTCCGGGGCTATGGTTTCAAGACTCCTCCTCTGCCGCAGCCGAGCAGGTCACCCTCTGTGCTGCTTCCGGTTGCGTCGTGCATTTTTTCCCTACAGGCCAGGGAAATATCATCGGCAACCCGATCCTGCCGGTAATCAAGCTCTGCTCTAATCCTCGTACCCTGAGAACGATGGAAGAGCACTTTGACCTTGATGTTTCTGGCCTGCTTCGCCGTGAAATTAACCTTGATCAAGCTGGTGATGCGCTGCTTGAAATGATGATAAGGACGGCAAATGGCCGCCTGACGGCTGCCGAGACTCTTGGCCATCGTGAATTCATCATGACAAAAATTTACGAGAGCGCATAGCTGACGCACTAAGGCTATTACTGTCCAGAAGCGTAGTGCCTCAAAATCTTAGGGGAGTTTATTCATCCCTGTGACCGTGATACTATATCGCTTACAACCCTTTTGGGTTAAAGGAGACTACCATGAAAAGGAAAGTGTTACATCAGTTCTTATTTGTTGCTGTAGTCGTCGCTATGTTTTCCGTCTCAGCTATCGTTTTTGCAGAAGAATACCCTGCTAAACCAGTAAATTACATTATACCTTTCGGGCCTGGTGGAGAATCTGACATTACAGCTCGCCACCAGCAACCCTTTTTTAAGGAGTTATTTGGTCAGGATCTCATTATTTCATACAAACCTGGCGGCGGTGGAGCTGTTGGCTGGTCTCAGCTCAATAAAATGAAAGGAGACGGCTACAATATAATGGGGATCAATCTACCGCATATCATTCTTAAGCCACGACAAAAAGCGGTCGGGTTTAAGACCGACGAGCTGGTAGGTATCTATATGTTTCATTACACTCCTGATGCTATTGTAGTAACAAATGACAGCCCGTTCAAAACACTGCAAGATTTCATCGATTTTGCCAAGGCTAATCCTAAAAAAATTACAATGTCTGGTTCAGGCAAAGGTACAGCAAATCATCTTGCCCAACTTCGTTTTGATAAAATGGCTGGAATAAAAACAACCTACGTACCCTTTAAAGGAACAGGAAAAGCGGTTACCGCTCTTTTGGGGAACCAGGTGAAGGCTGAATGGGGATATACTACGGTTGCCGCAAATCATCCGGAAAAAGTACGTATGCTGGCAGTAGCTCTGGACGAGCGTCATCCACGTTTCCCTGATGTCCCAACCTTTAAGGAGCTTGGTTTTGATCTCGTTTCTGGCGCCTATCGCGGGATTGCCGTGCCCAAATCTACCCCTGAGGAAATCAGGGTACAGCTTTCCAAGATGATAGGTGAAATTAATGCAAATGACGAATTCAGAAAGAGAATGGAGAGAGATGGTCTGTCACTATTAAATATCGATTATAAAGGTTACCAGCCTTTTATGGATAAAATGACAGACATTTATGTGAAAACAGCCACTGAAGCTGGAATTCTTTAACTTCTCAGATACGTTTAAGTAGCCTAGACTAAGCGTGAAAAGGCTGACGGTTATGTACTACTGTTCGGCCTTTTTACGTCTATGTCAATGCTTTCTTCTGATAAGCGGAGGTAGTATATGCTTGGGATTCAGTATTTTTTAGAAGCATTAACGCCATTTAATCTGCTATTGGCTCTATTTGGTGTTTTGGCAGGAACAGTAATTGGTTCAATTCCTGGGCTTACCGCAACTATGGCTGTAGCTGTTCTTGTCCCGATAACTTTTTCCATGGAGCCGGGCTCAGCATTGTTGATGATGGGGGCTATCTACACTGGCGCAATATATGGAGGAGCTTATGCTGCAATTTTGCTGAATACGCCTGGGACTCCCTCTGCAATTGCCACCACCTTTGATGGCTTTCCTCTGGCTAAAAAGGGAGAAGGAGATCTTGCTGTCACCCTTGCCTGTGTTGCCTCTGTTACCGGCGGGTTGGTTGGCGCATCTTTTTTACTGTTTCTTGCCCCTCCATTAGCTGAGGTTGCCCTAGCCTTTGGTCCTGTTGAGTATTTCTGGCTTGCGGTGTTCGGGCTCACTCTCATTTCAACCCTTTCTGAAGGTAATCTTATCAAAGGACTTATTGGCGCTTGCTTTGGCCTGCTACTCGCCTGTGTGGGTATTGCCGAAATTAGTGCTGATGTCAGATTTACTTTTGGCAGTCAGGTACTATTAGGCGGAATAGAAATTGTTTCTGCATTAATTGGCCTATATTGCATACCTGTTCTCATTGACCTTGTGGCAACGCCAGACAGGCATCTACAACTGACGCATGAATCAACCAGTTTTCGCTTGATGGAAGCATTGTCTCTTGCCTGGAAGGCAAAATTCAGTTTATTGCGCAGCTCTGTCATAGGAACTCTCGTTGGAATCCTTCCCGGTGCCGGCGGCTCTATTGCTGGACTTGTCTCCTATTCTGAGGCCCGGCGAACCTCGAAGAGGCGTGAAGAATTCGGTAAGGGTGAGCCTGAAGGGGTTATTGCAACGGAATCTGCCAATAACGCCACTGTCGGGGGTGGCTTTATACCGACCCTGGTACTGGGAATACCTGGGACCCCGCCTGATGCGGTGATCCTGGGGGCCTTGTTGATTCAAGGCGTGCGGACTGGCCCGAGCCTGTTCACAGACGGTGGGTCCATTGTTTACACGTTCATTTATGGGCTCTTTGTGGCCACTCTCCTTATGCTTCCTGTGGGACTGGTGGTTGGTCGGTACGCCTACAAAACTATTATTGGTGTACCCAAGGCGCTTCTGGTGCCCGCTATAGCGTTCATGACAATTCTGGGGACATATGCAATCCGTAACTCAATCTCGGATATTATTATAATGATACTCCTCGGAGTTATTGGTTGGGGGCTAAACCTCTTCGGATTCAGTCCTTCGCCGATTGTCTTGGGTTTGATTCTTGGCAGCATTGCTGAACAGGGTTTTGTCCAAGCCTGGACTATAGGATCTGCGACTGGTTCAATGGCAGGTATGTTTTTGGGCCGACCCATCAGTCTTATGATTATTGTTTTCATCATTCTCTCCCTATTTTATCCAATAATCATTAAACAGTTCAAACGTCTGAGAAAAAGAGGTGCCAATGTCAACTGAGAAAAAGAAATTTCAAAAAAGAGATATCGGCGGGATTTTTATCTCCTGTCTGTTTATTGTCATTGGCATAGTAATGCTCTGGGATACCACGCATATGCTGGATTCAGACTCATTTGTTTTCCCACGTGCCGTTGCTATAGTGATGATTGCCTTAAACGTGCTGTTGATTGGCAGAAATCTAGTACTTTGCCTCCCCCCTGCTCAAAATACTGTGACAGAAGGAGCCTCAACCATTCGCAGAGTGGCGCTCATTTTTGGCATGCTGCTCAGTTGTTTGCTCATGTCGTACCTGGGCTTCTTGCTATCTGCAATAATCTCTTTTTTCTTGCTGATGCTGGTTTCCATGTATGATGAATGGAGCTTTGCAAAAAAGCTCTCCTATCCGATTATTGCGTTGCTACTGATTGCGACATTTTATACACTGTTTAGCAAGGTGCTCCTTGTTCCATTGCCAACGGGAACTGTATTTTAACTATTTATTAATTATATTAAAACAGATAATTAATAAAAAATATAGATCATGGCAATGATTGAAGCTTATGTTAATTTTACAGTATTTTTATTTTTTAACATAAAGGAGACTTAAAATGGTGGAGATTGTAATTAGCGAGTTTATGGATAAGTCTATTATAGATAACACTCACAGTAAAATAAAATTACTTTACGATCCAGATCTTGTTGACAATAGAGATAGGCTGAAAAAAGTTTTATCAAAGGCAAAAGCTCTGGTCGTCAGGAATCGAACACAGGTAGACAGGGAACTATTGGATGCTGCACCTCATCTTGCGGTAGTTGGCAGGCTTGGTGTCGGTCTTGACAATATCGACATAGAAGAATGTAGAAAACGTGGAATTGCTGTTTACCCAGCAACTGGAGCAAATGCTGTCGCTGTGGCAGAGTATGTTATATGCAGCATGATGATGCTTATTCGGAAAGCATATAGTAGCAAACCACAAATGCTTGGCGGAGAATGGCCACGCAATCAACTGATAGGCAACGAAACAAGTGGAAAAACATTAGGCTTGCTTGGGTTTGGCGGAATTGCAAAAGAAACTGCTAGTCGTGCCATTGCTCTTGGAATGCGTGTTATTGCCTTTGATCCGTATCTTCCAAAAGAGGATCCAAGTTGGGAACAGGTTATAAGAATCGAGAACCAGGCTGAATTGTTGCGACAATCAGATGTTATTAGCTTGCATGTTCCTTTATCCAAAACCACCTACCATCTTATTAATGCCGATTCAATCAGCCAGATGAAAAGTGGAGCCATCGTTATTAACACTGCTAGGGGTGGTATTGTTGATGAAAAAGCGTTAGTCAAGGCATTGACGTCGGGCAGACTTGGCGGGGCTGCCCTTGATGTTTTTGAGACTGAACCTTTAGATGAAGAGACAGCTTCTTCTTTTTCTACCATATCAAATCTAATCTTGACCCCGCATATTGCTGGAGTCACCATCGAATCAAACGTGCGAGTCAGCAGGATGACTATCGACAAGGTATGTAACGCTCTGGAGGCTGCAAAATGTCAAAAAAATACTTTGCCGTAAAAGACATACACCAGCTTGTTGTCAAGGCACTTACAAACCACAAAACAGCCAGTGAACACGCTGATCAAATTGCCGATGCCCTTGTCGCTGCCGAAATTGATGGTCAGAAAGGCCATGGCCTGTCCAGGCTTCCCTCCTACTGTGAGCAAGCTGCGAGCGGTAAGGTTAATGGGTTTATCAGTCCTGTGGTTTCCCAGGTAGCAACTGCAGCCATTGTGGTTGACGCCCGTTATGGTTTTGCCTATCCAGCTCTAGCAAGAGCCGTCGATGAAATGGTAAAACTGACTCCCAAGACAGGTATTGCCGTTGCGGCAGTAAAGAATTCTCACCACTGTGGAATGGCGGGATATCACGTTGAAAAATTAGCGCGGAAAGGGCTTGTTGGCTTATTGTTCGCTAACACCCCAAAAGCAATTGCTCCATGGGGAGGCCAACGGGGCATTTTCGGAACAAATCCCATCGCCCTTGCGGTTCCAAGACAAAGCAGGGAACCAATGGTTATTGATCTCGCTCTCAGCAAGGTGGCGAGAGGAAAGATCATGATTGCGGCTCGTGACAACAAAGAGATACCTGAAGGCTGGGCTCTTGACGCGACAGGGCAGAGCACGACCGATCCAAAGGCTGCCTTAGCAGGAACAATGGCACCAATAGGGGGTGCTAAAGGAGCAGCCCTGGTTTTGATCGTGGAAATACTTGCTGCTGCCCTTACGGCATCAAACTTTGGCTTTGAAGCGACCTCTTTTTTTGAGGCTGACGGGAAATCGCCGGGAGTTGGTCAGCTTCTTGTCGCATTCGCACCTGAGCCGCTTTCTGGGGGGCAATTCTCGATAAAAGTAGAGTCACTTTTTAAAGAAATTCTCAGCCAGGGAAATACCCGGCTACCAGGAGAGCGAAAATTGACACTGCGACAAGCAGCAGCGCAAAAGGGAATTTCTCTCACTGGGGCTCAGCATGCACTGATACAAAAACTTGCCGGTGAGTCCAGCAAGGCTTAAGGGGAAAGGTGCTCTTGAAGGACATCTACATCAACCATGAAAAAAGCATGAAAGGACAAATAGCTGAATTAATTTTGACCTGACAAACACTCAGGCAAAACTGGCAGTTATCAGATCAACTCGTGAGATTCACATCCCTTGCGGTCGACTCCTCAGATGACAATCTGAATCATTGACGCTTCGGCCGGCCACTCAACTCGCTGTTCTGACGTGCGCAGCGCGCCGGAACTCCCCCCATAAACTCACCTGGGATATTAAAATCCGGCAAAAAACACGTACCTCTGCCGTGATTGAGCATGAATTAAGAGGAATTTTCAGTGTTACATTTTTTAAGGGGATAAACAGCGACAATAATTGTCTTCCCCAGTGCCACGGCTCGGGGCTCCTTGTCTTTTTTTTATTTTTTTGCGAAACTGGTTATAGGGAAAAGGTATTCTTGGCCCCATCTGTTTGGTCTGCTTTGTCATTTACGGGATAGTACAGAGTATCGCTTAAGGAGAGACACATGAAGGCAGCAGCATCCTTATCTTGTTGGCTGATGTTTTGGGGGAGTTTATGTCTCTTGGCACCATCTCCGGTGATGGCTGCGGAATATTATCTTTCCCCAACCGGTAATGACAGCACAGGTAATGGCTCTATGGAGCATCCGTTTCAAACACTGGCCCACGTCGAAACCCTGTTGGCAGCAGGAGATACGGTCACGCTCAGAGCGGGGACCTATGTCTCCAATGTATTTCGAATCCGTTATCCTCATATCACTATACAATCATACAAGGGGGAACAGGCGCGTATTCAGGCACCAACGACGGATGAAGACATCGGTATGGCTATTTACGTGGATGTAAACGCCGCATATACCACACTGAGCCGGCTGGAGATCATGGGTGGGTATTATTACGGGGTCAAGACAGAATCAACCTGGAACTGGGGTGGCGGTGAACCACTCCACGGCGCATCACATTTGACCATCAGCGATTGCAGTATTCATCACACCGGACGGGACGCCATCAAGCTGGTACCCCTCAGTGATGACGCCCTTATTCAACGGTGTGAAATCCACACCACAGGCGTACGGGATACTGGCAACGCCGAGGGTATTGACAATGTCAATGCCGACCGCATGGTGGTCCGCGAGTGTTATCTTCACGATATCGCCACCACCGGTATCTACGCAAAGGGTGGCGCGACCGACTGTGTGATTGATCGCTGCCTTATCATGAATACCGGCGGACTCGGGGTTGCCCTCGGCTTTGACACTTCAGTAGAATGGTTTGATGCGGCCGTCAATCCAGGCTACTATGAAAACATCCGCGGCCAGCTCAGTAACAGCATTATTGTCGGCACCCGCTACGCCGGTGTGGGGCTTTATGCCGCCTATCAACCCGGGGTATACAACAACACGGTCGTAGATGCCGCCCAAAGTGGCCAGCAAAGCGCCTTGTTTTTTGGCTCTTCATGGAAGGACTGGGACACCTCGGTTCCCCATCATGGCTGCGTCGAACCGGTGATAACAAACAATATTTTTGCTGTGGCCGCAGGTCTTTCGCCGGCCCCCCTGGTACTGATCCGTCATGAGACCGAGCTGGGCGGCTTCAGTGCCCTGGAAGGAGATGCGGATCTCTCCAACAACATCTACTTTGCGCCGACAAAGACCGCCTCTTTCGAGGATAGACGGTCAGGCTTTACAGGTGGCCTTGCAGCCTGGAAAACCCATATGCACAGCGACAACAACTCTCTGGAAACTGACCCGCAGCTAACCACACAGTATCACCTGCAGGCTTCCAGTCCGGCTATAGGGGCAGGTGTAAGCGTAAACGAAAGCATCTTTGATTATGACGGCAGCAGAAGAAACATTGCCGCTCCTGTTGACATCGGTGCTGACGAGTTTATCAGCGGAGTCTTGCTGCCAGTGCCACCCCCAGAAGGTACTATTGGTATCGGCACACTTGGCGCGTCCCCTGGTACACCCCATGATCCCGGAAGCAAGCCATATTCACCTCTGCCCCTGTCAAGTATACTCCTTCTTTTACGATAACCCCCCCGTCGCTTGTGACAGGGCAGCTTACTCATACAACGCCCTGAGCTCTACAGGGGTGTTGACATTACACCAGGAGCGGTGCAGCCTGCTAGGCGGAGAAGGTGTCTCCACCGCCTGGTACTCGTTGAGCCGACTCAACCGTCGCTGGCCCTTTGCCGCCAGGTCTTCGAGAATGGGACCGCACTGTGGACTGTACAGGGCAAACAGAGGTTCGACGCCGTCCCTCCCCGGGAGGATCGGCAAAATGGCCCTGACACCGGCCCGTTTCCTTGCCAATAGCCAGCGAATGGCCTCAGATTGCAGGCAGGGGAGATCGCAGGCCAATACCAGCCAATGAACACCGGGATTATATCTGAACGCCGCAAGGATACCGGCCATGGGTCCAGCCAGTCCTGGGGTATCCACTAATCGAGGCAACGCCCCTAGTGAATCCGGAACCTGCCCCCGCCCCGAGAGAATCACCTGATCCACCAAGGGGGCAACTATGGCAACCGTGTTCTCTAGCCAGGTTGCATCATTCCGGTTCAAGGCAGGTAGCAGGTGCTTGGCCTCCCCCATCCTACTACTCTGGCCGCCGATCAGGATACAGGCCCAGACCGGGTTTTCCCGGCACTGACACTCAAGCCACTCCTGCAACCATTCTCCCAGAGACATAGCCCCCACCTGTTGCCCGTCGCTTCGAATCAGTATCTGACCACCTCGCAATTTTGGCAGCTCTTCATGTATAGGAGCTATCCACAACGAAGTTCCTTGCCTCAACATTCCGGCAACAAGCACCAGATCAAAAAATTGGCCAAGATGGGTGGGGCAAAATTGCTCTGGCTCTCCTGAGACCGCATTCTCCGGCACGGAACACCGGTACATATCAGGGAGCTGCGCAATCTGCCGATCGTGTCCTACAACAACGACACGAAGACCGGCAGCATTGGCGATGGAGGCTAGGCAACGCAGGCTCTCCCCAACTATGGCCGTATCCGGTCCAGTGACACCGAGAACAGGAAACCTCGCAGGAGTGACACTGATCGACGCCACCTCTTTCACATCGCCTCCGGGTCAGTGAGCAAGGCGCAGCCGTCTCTGTGCAAAAAAGCTAATACTCCTCGAATGTTCATACTTTTTTCGGAGGTTATTGCTCTGAAAATTACCGCGATCATCCACAATACCTGGGGACAAAAATACAATTCATGAGACTTTTCAGACAATGTACGGTAGGTTATCCGGCTTTGCAAGGACTCCTCGCTCAAAGAACAGACTCGCATGCTGATCGATCATCTTCTCGAAAGCTACAAGTACCACCTTCCCCTTGGGCAAATCGCCCAGGCCCCTGTCAATGAACGGGATAACAGCCGCCTGATGGTACTGGAGCCCGCACCTTCACCGTTCAAGCACTTACTGTTCCATAATATTGTTGATCTTCTCCAGCCTGGGGACCTACTGGTAACCAACAACAGTAAAGTCTTTCCCGCAAGGCTTTTCGGGTATAAACAGAGCGGTGGCCGAGTGGAGGTATTACTCCTTAACTATCCTGAACCGCAAAAAAACCAGGAAGGGGCAAGGGCCCTGGCCCTGATAAAAAGCTCCAAGCGGCCAAAACCCGAGAGCATCATCAAGATTGCCGAAGATCTCCATATCCGCGTCGAACAGATCCTTGAACATGGCCAGGTGAAGATCCGCCTGCTCTTTAGGGGCGACAACCCCGCTCCTTTTCTGGAGCGTCACGGTCAAATGCCGCTCCCCCCTTACATTAACCGAGCTGCAGCAGCAAACGACAACAGACGATATCAGACACGATACGCAGAGAATATCGGTTCAGTAGCCGCACCCACAGCCGGACTCCATTTCAGTGATCGACTGCTGGCAGCCATTGAGGAGAGGGGAATTCAGCGGGTAAACATCACCCTGCATGTCGGGTATGGAACCTTTGCCCCGGTTCGCCAGGAAGATATTCGCAAACACAAAATCCACAGAGAAGAGGTGGAAATCAGTGAGAGGACGGCAGAGATAATTAACCATACCAGGGATACTGGAGGACGTATCTGGGCGGTGGGAACAACCACGGTACGCACCTTGGAATATGTGGGAAAAGAGACAGGCCGTCTCAGTGGATTCCGGGGCAGATGTGGACTCTACATCTACCCGGGCTACCGCTTTAGCGTTGTTGATAACCTGATCACCAATTTCCACCTGCCGCAATCATCGCTGCTTTTCCTGGTCTCGGCACTGATAGGCAGAGACAGGATTCTCGCAGCATACCAGAATGCAGTGGCAAAAGGATATCGTTTCTTTTCCTACGGTGACGCCATGGCCATCATCACCCGACCTGTCACCTGATACTCTAGGCAGCTGGACAAGACTCGCAAGTACCGGTGCCTCCCTGGCAAGGAGGAGTCTTTGCTGGGGAGGTTTCTTTCTCAGATGATGCGGACGAAGAAGGTGAAGAAGCACTATAACCGTCTGAGTACCAGCCTCCGCCCTTGAGTTGAAACGAGCTCCTGGAGATGAGCTTGTGGAGTTCCCCGCCACAATCCGGGCAGGTAGAGAGCGGGGCATCGCTCATTTTCTGTTGAACCTCTAAAACGTTCTGACACGCGGGGCATTCGTACTCATAGACGGGCATAATCTGACCTCAGTGCCCTCCGGCACTCTTTGTTCGTAATGGATAGCAGAGTAAATACAACCAACGTAGGTGGCTGCGAAATTAATGCACCCCCTTGTTTCTGTCAACCTTGACCCGAGCGCTTTTTTTTTGCATACCTGGAGATGGTTCTATGCAGTACCCTCATTGTAATCAACAGGTACTTCGAGAGCGACAAACACGGTCGCTATTGAGAACCGAGAACAATATAAAACTCGTTTTTTTTACATTAAATTTATTTTTTTTCCATAAGCCATTGCCAAATACAACAACTTGATCTATTATTGTTTGCGTATTCACCTACTACTATAATTATCAATTTTATTAAACCACTGTAAGGAGATAAACATGAGTAAGACACTGGTTGAGATGACGGCCGAGATCATTCAGTCACAGATTACCACCAAAGAGATGAGCACTGAAGAGATCAAGGTGGCACTCAATGAAACTTTCCAAACACTCCAAGGGCTCCACGCCTCGGAAACGACAGGTACAGCCCTTGAGGACAGCAGCGAGACTGGCCCGGTGATGGATCCCAAAAAATCCATCCAGAGAAATAAAATTGTCTGCCTGGAATGCGGCCAGGAATTCAAGATGCTTTCTCCGAAACATCTTAAGTCTCACGAGCTAACATCCAAGGAATACAGAAAGAAATATGGATTCAGTGCTCGTCAGCCTCTTTGCGCCAAAGCACTTTCAGAGAAACGGTCCAAATCCGGCAAGGACCGTGGTCTTCCTGAAAACCTGCGAAAAGCAATCGCCGCCCGGACAAAAGCAAACAAGAAGAAGTAGTCTTGATCCATACCCCTCGGTTGCAAGCATGAAGGCAACCGAGGGGTATTTTTTTTGTGTTCATCAATCCCCTCTTTTCTCTTCCTGGCCATGATCGGCATTTTTGCCTCTAGTGTAGGTGGATTGACAGTTGTTCGCGCCATTGAACAACTCTGTCCCGGGATCCCCACTGTTTATCTGGGTGACCTTGCCCGGACCCCTTATGGTAACAAGAGTGCTGCAACCATCCTTGACTATTCCCGCCGTGGCGTAAAATTCCTCCGTGATCAAGGCGCACGTCTTATCATTATCGCCTGTCACAGTGCCTCCAGCATTGCTGCTGATACCCTGCGGCAAGAACTAAGCACGCGAATCATCGACGTCATCGACCCGGTGGTGAACCGTGTGGTTAAACTCAGTGACAACGGCAGGATAGGGGTGATCGGTACACAGGCAACCATAGAGAGTGGTATCTATCAGGAACGCATTACCTCACTTCGTCCCGGCTTCAGCGTTTACAGCCAACCCTGCCCTCTGCTCGTGCCGCTGATTGAGGAAGGCTGGCTGAATCGCCGCGAGACCAAGATGATCGTCAAAAAATATCTCCATCCTCTCAAACAACAGCAAATAGACACACTGGTGCTCGGTTGTAGCCATTATCCGCTGCTCAACGAGGTGATCCACCCGAGGATCGGCAAAAAAGTTGCACTGGTCGATTCCGCATTGGTAACAGCCCGGCATCTCGACAACCTGTTCAGGACAACCCCAGAGTTGACAACAGCACTGTACGATCCACATCGCCCCAGCACCTTCTTCGTCACCGATGTGACCCGGCAGATACAGGCCCTGGCGTCGAACATCTGCAACCGCGACCTCCATCTGGAATTTACCAATGTCTAATTCTCCACGCATTTTTTTGACCTTCCTTGTTCTCCAGTTCATCATTTTCATACCTTGTGCAGCCTTGTCCGACAACAGTGAGCAGACAACCACCATACAGCTTGCCGAATTACAGAAAAAATACAGAGCATTACAAAGTCTCTCCTTCTCCTTTCTCCAGGAGACCCGCGCAAACGGTCGTTCTCGAACCGGCAAAGGGCATGCCCTTTTCATTCATCCACAGATTTCCTCTAGTAAAGAGGGGCAAGATGCTGTGATCATGCGATGGGATTACACAGACCCCGATCCTCAGGTTATCCTCAATAATGGCAAAACCCTGACGATCTACACCGAAAAAGACAACCAGGCCATCATCACCCCGGTCGAAGACATTGAAAGTGACCTGACTCACCTCCTGTTCACCGGAACCCGTAACATTGTCGAGGCATTCATGATCGAGTCGCAGCCCTCATCAGCCTCTGCAGAACTCACAAACATTCTGTTGATACCGCGCCAGCCCCACCGACAACTCCAGTCGGTCCGTATCTGGTTTGACAAGGATCTGCTGGTCAGACGACTTCTGTTACTTGACCATTTCGACACTGTCACTGATCTGATGTTTACCAATCTGAAGGTAAATCCTGTTCGAGCTGATGACCATCAGACCATCAACGCCACCCTTGACCTCAAGCTTCCCCCTGCAACAGAGATCATCACCCAAGAGAACTGAACCGTATGTCGTACACCTCTTCGTTCACGTGGTGTACCCAAACCGCATATCCCCAAGAGAAAAGGTGTATATCAAAAGCTGTCTACAGGACAAAGCGGCCTGCCCGGCCACAAGAAAGGAGTTGCCCACCCGATATAATCAGGGTAAAGAGGGCAACGGCTACAAGATGTTACTGAAAGACTCAAAAAAATCCGACTCCCCTACCAAACAACTACCGGATCGATACAAGAAGAAGCAGTGGCGTTACCCTTTCACCTGTAACTCCTCAGTATTCCACAATAACCAGCAAACCTCACAAACACCATGGAACGATTCGAAGACCTCCTCGATGAAAACAGCGTCAAGCAAAAAAGACTAACCCCTGGAGACCGTGTTCAAGCCACCATAGCCGGTATCAGCGGAGAATCCATATTTCTTGATATTGGCGGCAAAAGTGAAGGAGTACTTGATGCCGCCGAACTACGGGGTGAAGATGGTACCGTTGACGCTGAACCAGGCGACACCCTCTCTGTCTATTTCCTTGCCCAGCGCAATGGCGAACTGATATTCACGGCGCGGCTGGGTGCAGGTCAGACAACACCACGCGAGATCGAAGACGCCTATCATTCAGGGATTCCAGTAAAAGGGCAGGTTACCGAAGAGGTAAAGGGTGGATTTTCCGTCTCTGTTGCTGGACAACGCTGCTTCTGCCCGTACTCTCAGATGGATATCCGCCGGATTGAATCTGCTGAGGAGTACCTGGAAAAGACCTTTGATTTCCGAGTCATCGAGTTTGGCAACAGCGGACGCAATATCATCGTCTCGGCCAGGGCAATCTTGGAGGAACAACGGGAACAGGCCAGGCAACACCTCATCGATGTGCTCCACGTCGGCGACCGGGTTAGTGGCGTTGTCACCTCACTGCGCGACTTTGGCGCATTTGTCGATCTGGGTGGAGTGGACGGCCTGATTCCCATCTCCGAACTGGCATGGGGGCAGACTGAGCGGGTTACGGATGTCCTCTCCCTGGGGCAAAAAGTGGACGTGGTCATCAAATCTCTGGACTGGGATAGGGACCGAATCTCCCTGAGCCTCCGTGACACCCTGGAAAACCCCTGGGACTCGGTAATGACCTCGTTTCCGGTGGGCAGCCACCACGTAGGACGAGTTTCACGCCTGGCGCAGTTCGGGGCCTTTGTCACCTTGACCCCCGGAGTGGACGGGTTGCTGCATATCTCCAAACTTGGAGCGGGCAGAAGAATAGTCCATCCCCGTGAAGTCCTGGAAACTGGCCAGGAGATTTCGGTACGCATCGAAAATATTGATCAGGAAAAACAGCGGATCAGCCTGGCACCAGAGGATTATGCCAGAGAAGAGACAGATGCCGATGCAGAGCACCAGCTACCTCCGGCGACGACCATGAATACTTCCATGGGAACACTCGGTGACCTGCTCAAGGCTCAGCTGAAAGGCAACAAAAAAAATCAGTGACGACGGCGGTTGATCTCGAACATTAGGATGCCGGCGGCCACAGCAACGTTTAAAGAGTTAAACGTTGCCTGCATGGGAATGGTAATCAGATGATCGCACTGCCTGCGGACCAGCGGACGAATCCCCTTGGCTTCGCCACCCAGCACCAGACAGACCCGACCACCGAAGTCAGCGGTGTAGACTGGCTCGGCTTCCGGCTCCACCACAGCACCGTAAATCCAATACCCAGCCTCCTTGAGAGCGGCAAGAGCGTTACTCATGTTTGTCACCTGGCTGATCTTGAGGTGAGCCAGGGCCCCGGCTGATGTCCGCGCAACTGTACCGGTCAGCGGCACACTGCGTTTTCTGGTCATGAGTACATGCCGAAAACCTGCGGCCAGGGCGGAACGAAGGATCGAACCAACATTGCGGGGGTCTTGCAGAGCATCCAGGGCCAGAATAGATGCGCCTTTACTCTCCTCAAGGTCAGCCAGCAACGCATCAAACGTCAGACAGGGTACTGGTCCCAGCAAGGCGGCAACCCCCTGATGGGAGATCCCCCGTGTAACTCCCAGGCACCCGCAGTTAACGAAATCAACCGCTACCCCCCGTTCCCGGGCCAGGTTTATGAGATGCTGCAGGCGTTCCCCCCCCCTTCCCTTCTCGACCCGAACAGCAGTAACCCGGTGTGAGGGTTCCCTGAGCGCCTCGGTCACCGCGTTCACCCCCCAGATCAGATGATCAGGCTCACAATCAACGGATTGCCGTGCGGCAGAATCTTTTTTCCCCATGGAATTGACCGACCTCATACACCCGGGCGGTGCTGCCGCAGCCGCTCGGCAATGATAATAGCGCGCAGCTCTTCCACCGCCTGTGCCAATTGATCATTGACAATCATATACTGGTACTCACCAGCAGCTTTCAGTTCGTGGCGGCCATTTTCGAGGCGCAGCTTGATCGCCTCTTCACTCTCGGTCTGTCGTTCTCGGAGCCGCCGCTCCAGCTCCTCCAGAGAAGGTGGTGCTATAAAGACTGTCACCGGATCGGCAACCGCCATCACCTGGCGAGCGCCCTGGACGTCAATATCAAGGATCACGTCCGAGCCAAGGGCCTGCAAACGGGCCACCTCTTCTCTGCCTGTCCCGTAAAACTTGCCATGCACCTCAGCACTTTCAAGAAAGCCGCCACGATTCCGCAGAGCAAGGAATGCTTCACGGGAGACAAAATAGTAATGCACGCCGTCCTGTTCTCCCGGCCGGGGAGATCTGGTGGTATGGGAAACCGAAAAGACCAGCCCTTCGAGGTTCTGCATTACCTGCCGAAGGATCGTGGTCTTGCCGCACCCTGAAGGTGCTGACAGCACCAGGAGCCGTCCCTTACGCATCGCTGTCCCTTTCCTTGATGCGCTGCAGAAAGGGCTCCAGACTACGGTGTTCCGAATCCAGCGCGGCCAGCCGTTGATTTATGGTCTCCGGTTGTACTGAGGTCAGGACCAGGTGACCGGTATCCAGCAGGATGATCCCCCGGGTACGCCGTCCCTCGGTCACATCGATGAGCCGCTGTTCTTTTCTGGCCTCTTCCTTAAGTTTACGCACAGGTGATGAGCCCGGATTGACAACCGCCAAAATCCGGCTGACCATAACCACATTACCAAAACCAACATTGACCAGCCTGTTGGCAGTCATGCTGTTCTCCACAAAAACATCAGCACCTCATTCGAGATTCTGCACTTGCTCACGCAATTTTTCGATCTCGTTTTTCAGTTCCACACAGACATGGGCGATATCCGGCGCACTGATCTTCGACGCCAGAGTGTTGACCTCGCGCAGGAACTCCTGCAAGAGAAAATCCAGCCTACGGCCCACCGGCTGATCCTGGTCGAGGTAACGGCGAAACTGGAGCAGGTGGCTTCGTAATCGAACCAGTTCTTCAGTCACGTCCGCCTTGTCAGCCATAATCGCCGACTCCTGGGCAAGGCGCAAGGGATCAAGGTCCACGCCTGACAACAACTTTTCAATCCGTCGTCCCAGTTCATTTTGTCGCTGTATCAAGATCTCCGGCACTCTTTTTTCAACATGCTCGACCATTGCGGTGAAACCAGAGATCCGGTGAAGGAGCTCACCTTTTAATGCCGCCCCCTCTTCTGCACGCATTCGATCACAATCATCCAGCGCACGGATGAGGGCCTCTTCGATTAACAGCCACGCCGCATCGACGTCGGCAACCTCTTCCTCGTGAACAATCAGATCTCGACATGTCAGCAGCTCGGCCAGAGCAGGCCTTTGCTCAAGATCACACAGTTGCCCCAGCTGCCGCAGGCAACCATGATACTGCTGGGCCAGCTCCTCGTTAAGCACCAGTCGGGTGCCAGCTGTCTCCTGCCCGCTTACTGTACAGGTAATCTCCACCCTGCCGCGATCAAGTCGAGCAGTGACTTCTTTTTTGATCCGATCTTCCAGTATATTGAAATTACGAGGTAAATTGACTCGCTGATCAAGAAAACGATGATTGACCGTCCGGACCTCCACGGTCCATGTCTTCTCTTGATCCTTACTCTCGCCACGGCCGAAACCGGTCATACTGCGGGGCCGCATACGCCCTCCTTCTCTGGCCATCTGTCAGTGTTCAATTGTTGGAAATTACACCGCCGCATCCTTACGCTTTGCCTGGGACACCACTGCGTGAAGTTCTTCCAGGCTCACCGAAGCAGTGCCGACCTTGCCGACGACGATGCCAGCGGCATAATTTGCCAATAGAGCAGCGTCTGCCATGGAACACCCCACTGCCATCCCCAGGGCCATGGTCGCGGCCACCGTGTCACCGGCGCCGGTAACATCATACACTTCCTTGGCATTGGTGGGAATGGTCACCCGTGCCTCGTTGCCTTCCAAAAGCGCCATGCCAGCTTCACCCCTGGTCACCAGCACTCCATCCAGCTCATAGTCTTCGTGGATACGACGTGCCGCAGCCCAGAGGGTCTGCTCGTCACTGATATCGAGTCCACTGATCAAGGCCGCTTCGTGATGATTGGGGGTGATGACGGTGGCCCCAACAAACCGGTGCATGTTGGCAGGTTTAGGATCGACGATCAAGGGCAGAGACCTGCCGCTGTCGCGACGAACATCTTCAAGGAGTCTGTGCAGCCGCACCATCAGCCCCTCGTTGACCACACCTTTGGCATAATCAGAGATGACCACTGCATCAAACGCACTCACGTTTTCTTCGAGATACTCAAGGAGAAACGACAGGGTGTCACCGGCTACATCTCCGGCCTGTTCCCGGTCGAACCGAACAACCTGCTGTCCCTGAGCGATGATTCGAGTTTTGACGGTTGTCGGTCGATCACTGTGGATAACACCGGCACTTTCAGCCGGTAACGCAGCCAGCAAGCTACAGGCGGTACCCCCCATGGCATCCCTGCCGGCAATACCGCATAATGCCCCAGAACCGCCCAAAGAAATGATATTGCGCAGTACATTGGCTGCCCCCCCGAGGAGCAGTTCCTCGCGGGTCACGTTCACCACGGGAACCGGCGCTTCCGGTGAAATCCTGGCAACCGTCCCCCAGATGAAATGATCAACGATGATATCACCAATCACGAGGACCTTGGCATCCCGAAAGCGCTCTATCACCTGCGAAAGACCTTCTGGTGCCTTCGGTTGCTGCGGATGCATGTCGCGTGGTGCCCTTGTTATTTCATCTGTTTGTTCAGTGCCTTGACAAGCGCATCAGAGACGTCAATGGCATCGTCAAAGTACAACACTGATCTGCGGGGAAGGATAACGGTGAACTTTTCTTCTTCTGCATACGATTTTACGGTCTTTTCGAGGTTCTCGAGGATAGGCCCCAGATATTTTTCCTGCAGGTTTTTCAATTCGAGATTGGCATCCTCCTGCTTCATTGCCATATCCCGGCGTTTCTTTTTAAATTCCAGGGCCTTTTCCTGCTTCATCTCCTCACTCCACGCCGAACTCTTCTTCTCAATCTCTTTTTTCAGAGCAAGAAGAGCATCCTCATCCGTCTTAAATGATTCACGCAACTCCTTCATCCGTGTATCAATAACAGCCTGAGCTTTTTTGCCCGCCTCTGACGCGGCAATCACCTTCTGCATATTCATGACACCAATTTTGATCTCAGCAGAAAAAACCGTATTAACGGTACCACAAAGATTCAGGACAAGGATAACAGCACAACCGGTCAGTACAGTACGGATCTTCACAAAAACCTCCTCTAAAAAATTAACGAGACAGTACATAGACACTTTCTGTCGCTTCAACAGAGATGATGACAACGGCAGAAAAAGAAAAAGCCGGGCAGGATTCCCCGCCCGGCCGATGACACCACTATACGTCGGCTATTTAACAATGACGAAATCATCACGCCTGTTTTGCGCCCAGGAGAGCTCATCCTGGCCAAAGAGCAGCAGTTTTTCCTCTCCCCAGCTGACAGTCGTCATCCGTTCAGCGGCCACACCCAGATTCGCCAGGTGTTGTTTTGCTTTCAGGGCACGACGTTCGCCCAAAGCGAGATTATACTCCTTGGTGCCACGTGGATCGCAGTTACCTTCAATGCGAACGTTAACATTTTCATGTTCCCTGAGAAACTCTGCATTCTTCTCTATGCGCATAATCTGCTCGCCCACGATATTCGACGCATCAAATGCAAAATAGATGGGCAGCATAGGGCCAGAAGTTCGTCCCTCAAGGATATCTGATTCCTGGGTCTCCAAGGGTTCAGTCACTTCCACGACCTCGTTGGCTTCAGTTACCTCCTTGACAGGCTTTTTTTTCCCGCATCCCGAAACCCCCAAAAGCATACCAACCGCCAAGGTCAGTGCCAGTAGTTTGACATTCCGCATCGTTGCCTCCTACAGCTCAGTTAACAAGGTATACTACTGTGCAACATACATTACTTTACCTATCCAGAAAAACAACAATATTTTTTTGGATTCCGAATATACTTGCAAAACCTTGTCACCCTATCTAAAGTCTGGTTCTACGTTGTTTTTTTCTGCTAACTATTTTCTATCTGACATATATACTGTGATTTTTCACCATTCCTTACAGCTTGATTCTGCCTCGCAACTGCTCGTCAAGACCCCCTACGGTGATTGCTTCGGTGTCCCTCAACAGGTCTTCGATCGAGTCTGGTCGCGGTTACGCAGCCCGAATCACAACTCAGTCCTGTATATTTCCATGGAAATCGGTGCTGATCCAGACACCTACCACCCGCTCCACGATATTCTCCTGGCCGGGAGGCTAACCTCCAGCCCGGATGAACGCACCCAGGTACTGCTTAATCGCTGGCTGTATGGCCCACGAAAGATCCCCAATTACAGCGGCGGTCTCGGCGTGCTCGCCGGTGACACCCTGAAGAGTTTTGCCGACCTTCATCTCCCGGTCTTTGCCGTCAGCCTGCTCTACCGGGAAGGTTACTTTTCTCAATTTGTCGACTCCAAGGTCGGACAAATTGCTCAAGCGACGCAATGGGAGCCTGAACAGACGCCCCGTCTTTTTCTATTGCAGAATCCCGAGCAGCCTGGCGTCCCGCTTGAAATTACAATTCCCTTTTTCACCAGCAGCGAGCAGGTGGTCACAGCGACAGCTCAGGTGTGGATGAAAATAGAGCTATCGTGGGACCTGCAGTACTTTATTCCCGCTTTTCTTCTCGATTTCTCTCTAGAAAAAAATCCTGAATGGATTCAGGAAGCAGCCAGCCAGCTGTACAATGCCAATTCAGTGGTTATCAAGGCCAATCAACGACGTATGCTCGGCTCCAGCATTCTGCCGCTTAAAGAGGCCCTGGGATTTACCCCAGGCTCAATACACCTCAACGAACAGCACGGCGTCACCGTTACCCTCCATATGATTCTCGATGAATTGCGACGCGTCCTGGGCCCTGGTTACGCCGAACAGCTCACTGACGCCGATATGGAGGCTGCCATCGACGAGGTGGCCGAGCAGATCGTCTACACCATTCATACCCCTGTGAAGGCCGGCCATGACCGTTTCTCCAGGACATTTTACGCCAAGTTCACCCATACCTTGCTGCAGCGCATTCTCAACAGGCTGGCGTATGATGATGACACCACCGCTGATTACAATTTCACCAACATGGCGATGCGGGTCAGCCGAGCGGTAAACAGCGTCAGCCGTCTACATCGCGATGTCACCCGCCGGCAGTTTCCAGATTTTGCCGAAAAAATCCAGGCTATCACCAACGGAGTTCACCATCTCACCTGGATCAGTGACAGTCGCGCCGAAATCTTTGATGCAACTCCCTGTTTAGCGGGCTGGCGGGAAAACCCCGGAATTTTTTCAAGCATGGATGACAACTGCCGGGCAACCATCAGCGCTCCTCTTCGTACCGCCTGGGAGCGGGACAACCTGGTACTGACCGAATACGTCAACACCATGCTGGTCAATCATCGCAAACAGATGCTGGAGACCTGGATCGACCCGCCCAACTATCTCTCCCGATTACCCCAGCCCGACAGCCTGGAGCCAGGGGTCTTCACCCTCGGATTTGCACGCCGTTTCTCGACCTACAAACGAGCTGACCTTATCTTTGATGATATCTCAACCCTTGCCGCACTGCTCACCGACAACAACTGGCGAATCAATATCATCTATGCTGGTAAGGCCCACCCAGCAGACGAGCCAGGCAAATCAGTGCTCAAACTGATTCTGGATAATCAGGAAGAGCTTTACGAGCGCAGCCATGGACGCGCCAAGCTGGTGTTCATCCCCGGTTACGACATGCTGCTGGCCAAACTCATGGTGGCTGGAGTGCACGCCTGGCTCAACAGCCCCAAGCGCCCCCTAGAAGCCAGTGGTACCAGCGGCATGAAGGCTGCCATGAACGGGGTTCCCAATATTTCTGTGATGGACGGCTGGTGGGTCGAAGGATACCACGATGGGCAGACCGGCTGGAAATTTGGGTACGAAGGGCCAGTCGATGAGGCCAGCCTCAGCGAAGATCCGGAGACCCTGCTTTACGAGGAAGATTCCTCGTCATTCTACGGCCTCCTCCCGGAAGTACTCGATTGTTTTTACAATCAGCCGCAGCAGTTCATGGAACGAGCGATCAATAATCTACAGATGAACATCCCCATTTTCAATACCCACCGAATGGGAGCAGAATACGCTGAAAAGTACAACCTGGACCTGGACGAGCACACCAGCAGTCGGCTGCACACATTCCAGGCCCTTTACCAGAGTGACAATACGGCCCCTTGATATCCCTTCGGCAAGCCGTACAAAAGAAGGAGTAGAAAAATGGCGCGTCACAGCAACCCTGGCAGTTCCACCAACAGAACCATTGACGCCCTTGACCGCAAACGCGAGAGGGAACGACAGATAATGCTACTCCGGGCGCGGGACAACGCCTCCGAGCTTGCAGCAGCGCTCGTACAGACGATGCTGGATCAACGAATTCTTGAAACCAATGATGTCCAGACAATCAGCCAGGCCATCGAAGAACAGCTCAAACTGATGTGCGATCTCGAGGAATTTGAACTACAGTACAAAATTGCTCCACTCAGATTACTGACCCAGGACCCCAACGTCTGTAGTCTTTTCATCACCCAGTATGTGGTCGAGGATCTCATTGATCATCCCAATATCCAGGATATCTTTGGTGATGACATGGATATTTACAATGCAGTCGACTCCATTCTCTCAAAAATTCGCCCCTGATTCCCTGTATGTCCGGTGAACGACACCTGCCGTCACTACTGTTTGCCAACGACAGAGGGGAAATTCAGGAATACGATGGTCTGAAGATGGCCGGTATGGCCGGCGGGAATTTTTTTCGGCCTTCGTCTGAAGATATCATTCCTCTTCCCGAAGGCAGCGAACTGTTCAGCCTGAGTGGTCGCTTGCCGGTCGGTTTAGAACCGGGAACCAACACGCCGGCACTTCTCGATGTGGACCCCTATGATGGGCAAACTCCGATTCAGGCTGTGGCCGCCTTTCTTCCCCCTGCGCACACGGCGACCTACTGGGCCGCCTTTGAGCGGCAGCCTGGCTGTCCTGTCTTGCCGCTTTTCGCCTACTTTGCGGTAGGTTGGAAGGACAACCGTTTCTGGGCTGCTGCCTTTCGCTGTGATGCTGACTCCAGGCAGGATCCGATACATTTTCACCAACCAACCATCGAGAAAAAAACAGCCCAAAGACTTGCAGCCACAACTCACAACCGGCTGATCCAGCACCTGGGGACCTGCTGTCTCACCTATGGATGCCCAGCAGCACGCAATTACTTTCTCGACCGCTGGGAAGCACCGCTACCCTCCTCTCCTGTGTGCAATGCAGACTGTATCGGCTGCATCTCCCTTCAGACTTCAGGATGTTGCCCATCAACACAGCAGCGTATAGGTTTCGCGCCAACTCCTGAAGAACTCGCCGAGGTTGCTGTCAGCCACTTGAGGCATGCGGCAAGGCCCATCGTCAGCTTCGGCCAGGGGTGTGAAGGCGAACCGCTTCTTCAGGCCAAGACCATAGCCGCAGCTATCAGGCTCATTCGTCAACGAACGGATCGCGGGACAATCAACTGTAACACCAACGCCAGCCTCCCGGAAGCGGTCGCCATGCTGGCAGAAACCGGGCTGGACTCCATGCGCGTCTCGCTCAACAGTGCGCAACCCCATTATCACCAGCGTTACTACCGACCCAAAGGATTTTCCTTTACCGATGTGTGTGCGTCTATCCGGGCCATGAAAAAACAACGTCGCTTTGTTTCGCTCAATTACTTTATCCTGCCCGGTTTTACCGACGATCCTGCAGAGTTTGCCGCACTCTGTGAACTCGTCAAGGCCAGCGGCCCGGATCTCATTCAGCTACGTAACCTGAACATGGATCCTGACCTGTACTGCACAAGCATCAATTTCTCACCCTCCGGCACCCCCATGGGAATCCGCAACTGGCAGCAACGACTCGCCCGACGATTTCCGCGGCTCCGTTTTGGTTACTTCAATCCTTGTTTACGTTGATACCGATCATCTCCGTCAACACCTGACGTCAAGAGGCATGCCGCGTAAAAAAGGATTCTGCCCTTGCCATTGCCTGGGGCAACGTTGCCGCCGACTGTACTGCACTGGCCAGGTGATGGCCAAAGGCATAGTTCAGGGCAAAATACTGGGTAAACTCCTTGAGTCGCCCAAGCCGCCGCTCGGGACGAAACCGTTCCCCCAGCATTTGCACAAATTCCCTGTACAACGCAGGGAGATCAGGCTGCGGCTTAGGAAGTTCGACGCTATACACCTCCCTGGCTATCTCCGCAAAAAGCCACGGTCGAACCACGGCAGCCCTGCCGATCATCAATCCGTCGGCACCGCTCTCGTCAAGACATCTTCGAGCTGACGCCACGGAGTCAATGCCACCATTGGCGATGACCGGAATACTTACCCAGGATTTCACTCGGCCCACCCATGGCCAGCGGGGCTTACGGCTGAAACTTTCCCGGCGCAGGCGGGCGTGAACGGTGAGCATGTCAAGACCTTCCTCTTCAAGCATGCGACACGTTCGCTCAAGGCGAGCAGCATCAAGGTCTTCTCCCAGGCGTATTTTTGCCGATAACGGCAAGTTGGTCCTGCTACGTACGGCGCGAACAATCTCTCGAGTCAAGTCCAGGTCATCCACCAGTTTGCTGCCACCACCGCTTTCCCGCACGTTGGGAGCAGGGCATCCCAGGTTAATATCCACCGCATCGGCCCCCAAGGTATGCAGGGCGTCAACGGCCGGCTCGGCTGCGGCTGGAGTGGTAAGAAGTAACTGATAACAGAGAGGGCGCTCCTGTTCGGTGGTGAACAAGAAAGGCGAATGAATCGGATTCTCAACCGGTAAACGCCGGGCAGCAAGCATCTCTGTAAAGAGCAAACCGACCCCGCCAAACTGAAGGAACAGGGTCCGCAGGGCAGAATGGCTCACTCCAACCATTGGAGCAGAACAAAGTGGCGGGAAAAAAGGTAAAGCTGTCATCGCTACCTCACGAACATCCTTATATATTGAGTTTTCCCCCAAGCTCCAGGCATACAAGCATTCTTCGACAAGAGCGAAGCGTTCTCCTGGCAAAGTAAAGGCCTGGTCATCTCTGCAAAGTAGAATAAAACTCAATGAGTAAACATGCTTGGTCTCATTCCCCACAGGGCGCGCCAATGCTCGTCATTTACTCTTGACAAATACTGCTATTTTTTTTTAATAAAAGTAGTTGTTCTTTCGTTTGTAGTGACCATCAGATAACTCTTCAAGCAGGATGACGAACAGCATGAAGCAAAAACAGTCCATGGTTCGCCTGACTACCCAGCGACAAGTTATCCTTGAAGAACTCGCGAAGGTAAAAACTCACCCGACCGCCAATGAGCTGTACGACATGGTGCGTAAAAGACTTCCCCGCATCGGGTTGGGAACTGTCTATCGAAACCTTGAGCTCATGGCCGAAAGCGGCATGATTCTCAAGCTTGAGGTTGGGGGGACCCAGAAACGTTTTGACGCCACAACTAACAACCACTACCACATCCGGTGTTCCTCCTGCGGCAGAGTCGACGACCTTGACATCCCCGTGGCCGACACGCTCGTTCTCCAAGCCGAAGCTGTGACCTCCTATCAGGTGCTTGGCCACCATGTGGAGTTCACCGGCCTGTGCCACACCTGCCAGCAAAAACACCCTTCCTGAACGGCAAACAAAAAGAGCAAACCTCAATTACCGGGTTTGCTCTCCAAGCATTTCGCGCTTCAAACAAACAGCACCCGACAGAATCTGCGCTTCCCGACTCTGAGCACCAACGAACCAGCGGTCTCGATATTCAGGTGTATATCGTTTACCTTTTCACCATCGACGCTCACCGCGTTCTGCTTGATCATTCGTCGACCATCCGAGGTAGAGGCCACCATTCCCGCATCGTGTAGCAATTTAGGCAGCCAAATGGGCTCACCGCCTCCGGGAAATGTCAGCTCGGGGATATCTTCGGGCAGCTCACCCCGGGCAAAAACCTGCTCAAATTTTCTGACAGCTTCATCCGCTGCCTCTTTTGAGTGAAAGCGGGCAACCATCTCGTGAGCCAACTGCACTTTGACCTTTTTCGGGTGAAGCTCACCTGTGTCAATACCTGTCTTGAGTTGCTGAATCTCGTCCATAGCCAGATCACTGAGCAACTCATAGTAGCGAAACATCAGCTGATCACTCACAGACATCACCTTACCAAAAATCGAATCCGGTGACTCGAAGATGCCAATATAGTTGCCCAGCGACTTGCTCATCTTGCTGACCCCGTCGAGCCCCTCTAGCAGTGGCATAGTAAGCACCACCTGGGGCTCCTGGCCCTTATTGCGCTGCAGATCTCGTCCCATCAATAGATTAAATAACTGATCGGTTCCCCCAAGCTCTACATCGGCCTTCATAGCCACAGAGTCATACCCCTGAATCAGGGGGTAGAGAAACTCGTGAATGGAGATAGGACGATTGGCATCAAAGCGTTTCTTGAAATCATCACGCTCCAGCATCCGGGCAACCGTAAGTTGCGAGGCAAGGCCAATCATTTCAAAACTGCTCAACGTTCCACACCAGGTGGAATTGAACATCACCTCTGTTCTGTCTGCGTCGAGGATCTTGAACACCTGCTCCTTGTAGGTCTCGGCATTTCGTTCAATATCATCACGCGTCAGTGGTGGTCGAGTGTCACTCTTGCCGGTGGGATCACCTATCAGTCCTGTAAAATCGCCAATGAGAAAGACCACTCGGTGGCCCAGCAATTGAAAATGCCGCATCTTCTGCAACAAAACCGTATGCCCCAGATGCAGATCCGGGGCCGTGGGATCAAATCCCGCCTTGATGGTCAACGGGACCCCGGTCTCCATGGAGCGGGTCAGTTTCTTCACCATTTCATCACGGCAATGAAAATCTACGGCGCCGCGCTCTATGAGGCACATCTGTTCATCAATTGACATCATTATCTCTTTCTCACCAGCTTCTTTTTTCGACCCTCATTACCTGGCGTATTCCACCGCCCTCGTTTCCCTGATAACAGTGACCCGAATCTGGCCGGGATACGTCATCTTTTCCTCAATGGCCTTGGCAATATCCCGGCTCATCAGGGTGGCCTCATCATCACCTATCCGCTGAGAATCGACGATAATGCGCAAGTCCCGGCCGGCCTGAATGGCATACGATTTTTCTACCCCATCAAACTGATTAGCAACATTCTCAAGATGTTCCAGGCGCTTGACATAGCTCTGCAGCATCTCTTTGCGTGCTCCGGGTCGTGCACCCGAAAGCGCGTCCGCAGACTGCACCAGCACATCAAGAACGCTTTTCGGAGGTTGATCCTCGTGATGTGCTCCTATGGCATAGACAATATCCTCGGCCTCGCCATACTTGCGCGCCAGGTCACGTCCAATAATCGCGTGCGAACCCTCTACCTCGTGATCCACAGCCTTACCGATATCGTGCAGCAACCCTGCCCGCCTGGCCTTATGCACATCCAGCCCCAGTTCCGCAGCCATAATTCCACAAAGAAATGCGACCTCAAGGGAATGCTGCAAAATATTCTGCCCGTAACTGGTACGGTACTTGAGCCTGCCGATGAGATTAATCAGCTCCACATGCATGCCGTGGGCTCCGGTATCGAAGGTGGCCTGTTCGCCGATCTCCTTGATCTCCACCTCCAGATCTTCGGTCACCTTCCTGACGACCTCCTCTATGCGGGCTGGATGGATACGTCCATCAGAGATCAACTGTTCCAGTGCCAGTCTGGCGACTTCCCGGCGGATAGAGTTAAATCCAGACAAGATTACTGCTTCCGGGGTATCATCAATGATGATATCAATACCTGTTTCTGCTTCTATTGCCCGTATATTACGTCCTTCTCTCCCGATAATCCGTCCTTTCATTTCTTCATTTGGTAACGGCACCATGGACACCGTTTTGTCAGCGACATAGTTGCCGGCGTAACGCTGAATGGTCAAGGCCAGGATATTTTTGGCCTTGCGGTCAGCCTCAAGCTTCATCTCATTTTCAATCTTGGTCAACCGCTTGGCACAGTCCATTCGTGCCTCACTCTCAATGGACTGCATTAACTCGGCCTTGGCGTCTTCTCTGTTGATACCGGCAATACGTTCAAGTTTATAGCGCTGTTCCTCAATAAGGGCATCCAGACTCGCCTGTCGCCGGGTTATCTGTTTTTCCGCCTGGGTTAATTTTTCTCCTCTGGAAGCAAGTTCATTCTGTCGTTGTTCCAGCTGGTTACGTTCGGATTCAAGTTCATCAAGTTTACGATTCAACCGGCGTTCATCAACTTTGAGTTCCTCACGACTTGCCCTGATTTCACGATCTGCCTCCTGCTTGGCCCGATAGGCATCTTCTTTAGCGCTGAGCTTTCCTTCTTTTTTGATCTGCTCGGCTTCCTGAATCGCATTTTCAATTATCTGCCTACCCTGTGCCTTAATATTGCGCTGGTTCCCCTCAAGGATTTTTCCATGCAAAAAATACCCAGCCACCAACCCGATAATCAGGCCTCCCCCTTGGAGCAAGAAGGTTATGCTATTGAATTCCATAAAGTCACCCTCTATATATGTAAGATGCAACGTAGAGCCTATCTGGCACCTTGGTTGCAGTTTTTCAACAACGTTTAAGGAAAACACAAGAAAAAAAGAGACCGAAATTGAGCGCTGTAGAGACGCTGGTGATGCGCTCCAGGCAAGAAGTACGCCTATACAGATCAGGCTCGAAGGTGATCAGCTACAGGAAGTATAGTTCACAACCGGATTAAAACAACTGCAGTTACTGATCAGACAGCCAGCAACTACCAACAGTGCTTTTAAAGGTATATATGCAAACCTGATTTCACCAGGATTGTCCTTGCCTCATTAGATACACTGCACTTTTGCACCCCTTACCTGCCGACCACAGTCAAATTCTCTCAATGCTTTCCGTATATACTCAACGGCGCTGGTTTCTTGTAACGCCGGAAGACCTAAAAGAATCCCCACACTGCCGTGTCAGCGAAATGATTAAACCTAATTGAATAGGTGGGTTATGCCCACACTACCTGCAGGGAATTCCTGGCTGGATTCCCATTGAGCACCTTAGGGCAACCCTTAAAGTGAGAGTTGGCTCAATACTCCGCTAATCACCAACAGCACAGGGATTTTTCGCGTTCTTTGTACAACAGTATACCAGACTCTACCAGCAAGAAAAACCATATTCTCCAGGAGTCGACCGGGGAAAAGCGCTCAAGGCAGACCGTCGAAACGAATATCGCGTACCCTGGCTATTCTTTCAGCTCCCCGGACACCTTGTCTATAAGCTTTCCAAGACCTTTCTCCTGTCGCTGGCGATAGTCCTGGTAGTCCATCTGCAGGCGTACATACCGTGCGGCCATGCGCAGACACCCCAAGACCAGCATCTTACTCGAAGGGATATTGCTGAGTCCGGCTCGGCCAGTATCTTCAAACTCCTGCCGCAGAACATCCACGGCCCTTTCAACCTCTTCGTCCGGGGCATCACTGACAAAACTAAACTCCTGCCCAAACATGCTGAAACGGACGAGTCGTTCTTTCATGGGCGCAGGTTAATCCTCCTTCGCCGGGGTTTCACTGAACAACACGGCCTGCATCCCCCCGGTTTCTGAGGAGGATTCATGATCAGCCTCCCACTGCTCGATACGACTGAGCAGCCCGGAAACCCTGGTGCCTACTTCGGTGCGTTGACTACTCAGTGATGAGATCTGTTGCTGCAACCCGTCAATATCCTTTTTAAGACCTGTTATTTCCTGCTCTCGGTCCTGCAGTGTGGACTGAAGTCCATGATAGTCTGCTTTCAGCTGGTTATACTGACCCAGAAGTTTATCGATGAATTGCTCCAAACGTGCCAGTTCGGCATTATTCTCCATGATCGCTCCTTTTGAGAGGAAAACTCAACAGCCTGATTTAACAGCAGTTGCAAAAAAATCAGTATTTACAATAACACACACTATACCTTTGGTGGAGATCGAACGCAAAACCTTTTTCAGATTCCAGCGCAGCACAGCTCGTTTACCTCCACAGAAATTTCGCACAGCTTAAACTCCAGGGCGTACCGCAACGCCAGGAAAAAAAATGGGTCTTCAGACGGCCCACAGCTTAGTATCGCTGATAGCTCCAACCCTGCGGACGTGCGTTTGCATACGGCATATACCCATGAAAAGGTCGGGGATCGTCGTCAAAAACAAGCGGCAAAAAATAGCGATCCCCCTCCCACATGGGTAACTCCGTCAACGCTGATACCGGATGCCAGAGAAGTTCGCCCTCCTCGTTCTCTGTCCGGAGCGTACCGCTGAAGCGGGTAACAAGGAAGATGAACCCGAGCCAGTCTTCACCATGTACCCCGAAACCTGTCCAGTTGATGGTACCCCGTAGGCGTAGTTTTTCACAGATCAAACCGCTCTCTTCACGAATTTCCCGCTGCATGCAGGTCAGTACATCTTCTCCCGGCTCCATCTTGCCGCCAAGTCCGTTGTACTTGCCCAGATGCTGATCATTCTCACGGGCATTTCGGTGCACCAGCAGGGTCTTGCTACGACAGGGAGAAAGGATATATCCCAGTGTGCCAATAATCGGAGTGTACACGCACTGATTCCTGACAAAAAAAAGAACATTGAGGAGATGGAGGTCATCTCCATGCCAAAAAAACAGGTCAAGGGAGATCTCCCCCCAAAAAACTGCGTTTTTTAGTCAGCATCACCCTCTCACTATGGTACAATACCATTCTCTGACGCCGGCAACAAGTGTGATGGCCGCCCCTTTTCCTTCCCTGCATAATCCCGAGGGCACCCATGCGCCTGATGTTTTGTTACACCCTTAGCCTTGCTCTGCTGTTCACCTCCCTGGCACCACCAGTGTCAGCCGAAGGGGAATTTCCCCTGTACGTTGTCATTGAGGACAATGTTCACTTCTGGGAATCCGTCTACGAAACGTACTCCTCCACCCAGGGCATCCTCCATGATAACAAAAAACTCAACAGGATATACGCCATCATTGACCTGGTTCCCCGGGAGACCCCCGGTTCAGGCAAAATAAATCGGGAGCTGGTCAAACTGGCACGGCTACGTTACAAGGGCATCCTTACTCGACTCGGAGCAGGTGAACCGCCAACAACCAGAGAGGAAAAAAAAGTGGCGGCACTTTTCAAGGAAGAGGATACCCAGGAGTACCTCCGGGCCAGAGAAGGTATCCGCCTTCAGGTGGGTCAACGAGACCGTTTCCATGACGGCGTCATCCGCTCGGGCAAATATCTTGCTGATATCAAAAAAATCTTCACCTCCATGCAATTACCTGTCGAGCTCGCCTACCTGCCACATGTGGAGTCTTCTTTCAACCCCTCGGCTAAAAGCAAGGCCGGAGCGGTCGGCATCTGGCAGTTTACTAGAGGGACGGGACAAAAATATCTGCGGATTGATGACATCGTCGATGAACGTTATGATCCCCTGCTGGCCACTCAGGCTGCCGCCAAGCTCCTCAAGACCAATTATGAACGACTGAAGACCTGGCCCTTTGCGCTCACCGCCTATAACTACGGTCGTTCCGGGATGGTACGGGCCGTCCGCGAGCACACCACATACACTAATATTTTCAACAACCACAGAAGAGGCCACTTCAAATTTGCCGCACGCAATTTTTACGCCGAATTTCTCGCCGCCATAAAGGTTGCCAAACGCATGGAAAAAGATCCTAGCACTGTTCTCGCTCGACCGGAAAAGACCATCACGTGGCAGCTTCCCGGTTTTGCCTCCCTGAAAAATCTTTCCCTGCATTTTGGCATCTCCAGCAAGGACCTCGCCCATTTTAATCCAGCCTTACTGGCCCCGGTACTCACCGGGAAAAAACTCGTCCCCCGCGGCTACCAGCTACGGCTGCCAGCTACAGCAGAAGTCCTCCAATACATTGAAACCATAGATAAAAAATTATTCAGCGATACCCAGTTATCCGGACGGTATCACAGGGTACGCCGCGGAGAGACAGCAGGCAACATCGCCAAAAAACACAAAGTCCGCCTCGCTGATCTCAAACGGGTCAACAACCTGGATAGACAATCCACCATCCGCATCGGCCAAAAATTACTTATCCCTGAAAAAAAATCAGGTATACTGACCTTACGAAAACAGGCGAAAAAAACCATTCCCCCTCAATGAAAAGCTTTCACTATGGACATTTCCAAGACACTTGCTGAACTCAAAAAACGACCAGATTTCAACGAACATGTTGGCATGGTTCTCATCCATAACGGCACCGTCAGGGCCTGGTCGCGCAGGGATCACTGCCAGGTCTCAGCCCTGGAGGTTACAGTAGACGAAAACCGGCTTGAGGCTTTGCGCCGTGAATACCTTAAAAAACCAGGTATTTACGAGATTCTCATAGAAGCGGCTTCAGGACGATTTCACCCCGGAGACGACCTCCTGTTTATCATCGTCGCCGGTGATCTGCGTGAACATCTGCATCCGGTCCTGGCCGAATTACTGAACCGGGTCAAGGCTGAGGCCATCCGCAAACACGAGATCTCCGCATAGCTGCAGAGAACAGGAGAAATCCCATGGATCAGGCATGTTCCCTGATCGAAAGCTTCAAGCAGACCAAACCATTACCTTCAACGGTCAGGCAACTGATCAGGCTACTCAACGACGCAAACTCGACGCTGCAGGATTTTGAAAAGGTCATTCGCATCGACCCTCTTCTTGTCAGCCGCTTGCTGACCCTGGTGAACAGCAGCTTTTTCGGCCTGAAACATGAGGTGGACTCCATCTCGCGCGCTGTCGCTCTTTTGGGAACGAACAGCGTACACAATATCGCGATAACAGGCGCCATCCAGGATATGCTCAAACCCTTTGATACTGCTGAGGGTTTTTCCACAGAAGTACTCTGGCTGCACAGTTCTGCCTCGGCGGTCTGCTGTAAAATGATTGCTGAACGAATCTTCGCCTTGAACGGAGACAAGCTGTATCTATCTGGTATTCTTCATAATATAGGACTTATTGTCCAATGGCAGACAGCCCGTGCCAAGTTCCTCCAAATGTATGAGAGGCTGACGACCAAAGGCCCCGGGATACTTGAGCTGGAGCAGGAGATATTCGGCGTCGATCATTGCAGGATTGGGTCTCTGCTCACCAGGGAATGGTCGATTCTCCCCTCTATAACCAGGGCTATCCGTGATTATCACCTTCAAAACAATAATATCATCCCTTCGTCAACCACCGGTATACTCCAGCTCAGCGAGTACATTATCGGTCAATTGGGCTTTTTCATAAAAAAAGATGTCCCCATCAGACTGTCACCTTCTCTTTCTGCTCACATTAAAAAAAATATTGAGGAATATAGAGCTGTTGCGGATGATTTATCCGAAGAAATAGCCGAAACCCAACAACTTTATACCCCCTGAGGCTTCCATGGTCCTCAATGCACTTTTTGCCGACCTCAATGACCCTCAACAGGAACTGATCTCCTTTCTCAGGCAACTTGAACAGGAGACCGACAATATTCTTTTTCTGATCCTGGGTAACACCGGTCACCATGTTATCTCTCCCGGTTACCCGCTGAATGTCGAGGTAGCGGCCACCCATATCCAGGAGCAACTGGAAACCAGTTCTGAACGCTGTTTTCAGGTCAATGGACGGCAATTCTTCCTGCAGGCGGTCCCTGATCTGAACTGCACCCTGCTGGCAACCTCCAAAAACAACAATTCCACGGAAACCGCTGCATGGATGGCGGCAACGGTTTCCCTTGCCTCACGCTTGATCCTTGCCCATCGGGAAAACGAGGAGACCATTAACCGACTGCGCATCCTTAAAAAACAGTTTGACCGCAAGACTACTGTCCTGGAAAAGAAATTCCAGGATATCACCGCGGAAAACAAGCAGAACCACCTTAACCTTCAGGAACAACAACGTAATCACTCAGAAATACTAAAAAAAGAAATAAGAACTCGAACGACTGAACTCCTCCAGGCAAAAAAGGCAGCTGAGGCAGCCAACGTCGCCAAGGGAGAATTTCTTGCCTCCATGAGTCATGAAATACGTACGCCAATGAACGGTATCATCGGCTTTACCGAAATGCTCCTCAAAAGTCAGCTTGACGAAGAACAGACGAAGTTCACCAAAACCATACAACGTAGTGCCGAAGCTCTCCTCTCGCTGATCAATGATATCCTCGACTTCTCCAAGGTAGAAGCAGGTCATCTGGAGCTGGAGTGTATTGACTTCGACCCTGAAACCACCGCACAGGATGTCTGTGACTTGATTCTCCCCAAGCTCCTCAATCGCCCCATTGAGATACTTTGCCGTATTGACCAACGGTTACCCGCCAATGTCAAGGGAGATCCCGGTCGCTACCGACAGGTCCTGGTCAACCTTCTCGGTAATGCCTCAAAATTCATCGAAAAAGGTGAGATCGAGCTTGCACTTATGGTCGAGGAAGAAACTGAGGGAACCCTCACTCTCCACACCACTGTCCGTGACACCGGCATTGGCATTCCTGAGGCAAAACTGGAATCAATCTTCAAGACTTTCACCCAGGCTGATGGCTCGACCACCAGACAATACGGGGGTACCGGGTTAGGACTCTCCATCTGCCGTAACATAGCGAGATGCATGGACGGTAACGTCTGGGCAGAAAGCTCCCCGGGGCAAGGTTCTATCTTTCACTTCACGGCTGTCATGAAAAAGTCGAAAAAACAGCTGGTGAAACAGTTCACTCGAGTCTCCCTGGAGGGCAAGCATATCCTGGTGGTGGATGATAACCAGACAAATGTAAGCATCCTTCAACATCTTCTCGAAAATGCCGGGCTTCGAGTAACTGCCTTGGGAAACTCTGCCGAAATACGCAGGGTTGTGGAGGACAGCATCAACAAAGATACACCTTTTGACCTGGCCATCGTCGATATCCAGATGCCTACGCCAAACGGGTACGAGCTCGCCTCCATATTGCACAACGAGCTTGAGACAACCCAACATCTTCCACTCCTGGCCTATACCAACTCGCCTGATCAGAACCCCCAACGCTTTAAGGAGGCAGGCTTTAACGCTGTCCTTACCAAACCGGTGTACCGAGAGCCCCTCTTTACAACGCTGGACAATCTCCTTGATAAAACACGCCAGGCAGGCTCGACAGAAAACGCAGAGGGACTCCTTATCACCCAGTACGGTACGCGCGAAGAGATAAAACAATCTGCGCGCATCCTCGTCGCCGAGGACAACCCGGTTAATCAGAAGCTAGCTTCTATGATTCTCAAAAAAGCAGGTTATACTGTAGAGATAGCCGACAACGGCCGTGAAGCTGTTGAGATGTACACAACAGCACCTGAGCGTTTTGACCTGGTTTTTATGGATATCCAGATGCCAGAAATGGATGGATTGCAGGCAACTCGTGAACTACGCCGTCAGGGCTATCAAAAAATCCCCATTATTGCCATGACAGCTAATGCCATGAAAGGTGACAGAGAAATTTGCCTCACATCGGGTATGAACGACTACATCAGCAAACCGGTCAAACGAGAAGTTGTCTGTGCGATTATCGAAAAGTGGCTCTTTGACCAATTGAACCAAAAAAACAACAGCCACTAGACCATAACAAGACGAGCACTAGCCCTTCGGGCGAGAGGCAAGCCAAGGGGGTGATTCACCACAGCGATCGAGGCAGTCAATATCTGTCGATTCGCTATAGGGAAAGACTTGCTGAGGCGGGTTTTGCTACGTCAGTTGGCAGTGTCGGTGATTCTTGTGACAATGCCATGACTGAGACGATTAACGGCTTAGAGTAAGCTGAGGTGATTGACAAAAGCGGCCCATGGAAGGGTTCAGAGGACGTTGAAGATGCAACACTGAATGGGGGTTGACTGGTTTAACCAGCACCGGATTCTCGAACCCATTGGCGATGTTGTATTATACGAATGCTGAGGACGCGGTTGCATGACTCAGACAACATACTCTCCTATAAACTCGGGGTGGTTCACTCTTATGCTGCAGGGACTTGGGACAGGAAATGCAGAGTTATTGTCAAAGCAGAACACAGTCGAAGAGGTAACAATCCTCGTTATGTTATCACCAACTTACCCGGCAACGAGCAGGAACTTTATGATAATCCCTATTGTGCCCGAGGAGACATGGACAACCGCATCACAGAACAGCAACTCTACCTGTTCGCTGACGGCACCAGTTGTCACCACTGGTAGCCAAACCAGTTCCGACTATTATTATCCAGTATTACTTATGTGTTAATGGAATCCATTCGACGTCTATGCTTGGTAGGTACTGATCTGGCTCATGGCCAGGTTAACACAATCAGGCTGAAACTGCCTAAGGTAGGTACAATCACTATACGCAATACAAGAAGAATACAAATTCTTTTAAAGAAGAGTTAGAGTTTACAATGAAAATTCAAGGCATTAGTCATATCACTTTCGTTGTGAAAAATCTTGAGCGCATGGCAATGTTCCTTTGCGAAGGGCTGGGTGCAAAAGAGGTTTACGACAGCAATACGAATTTTTTTTCGGTATCCAGAGAAAAATTTTTTCTCCTTGGAAGTATTTGGATTGCGGCTATGGAGGGAGATTCTCCTCATGAGAGAACGTACAGTCATCTGGCGTTAAAAATAAATGATACTGATCTCAACAAATACAAAGAGCAACTAAAAGCTATTGGTGTCGAAATAAAACCACCTCGGTGCAGGGTAGAAGGGGAAGGGCAGTCATTATATTTTTATGATTTTGATAATCATTTGTTTGAACTACACACGGGCACATTGGAACAACGGCTTGAGAGATATTTAAGCTGAATTCTAACAAGCCGCTGCGAGGCTTACTCCTGGATAATGAGCATAGGAGCGTTGCCCCGGCGTGAAGATACAAAACGGGAGCCATAGCAGAGATGCGCTCCCAGATCATAAAAAACAGTTTTCAACTAGAATCAAAGAATGCTTCAACAAGCCGATAGTGAAACAACAACGCATAGAGCAGAGAAAAAATGGCGGAGGGGGTGGGATTCGAACCCACGGTACTCTCGTACACACGCGTTCCAGGCGTGCACCTTCAGCCGCTCGGTCACCCCTCCCTCTGTTCCTGCAGAAGCAGACGCTACGATAATGTGGGCCTTGTTTGTAAACTGTGCCGCTCTTTTTTACAACGAAAAAATGCGCGGGGAACTGTTCTGGAACTACACCTGCGGTGCTATGGCTGCCCCTGTCGCCGCTCCCTGAAAAATGCCTGCAGCAGTTCCGCACAGGCCATACCCTCGACACCGGAGGTTACCGTAAAGATATGATTGAGCCGGCTGTCCCGGCCAATGTTCATCAGGGAATGAACCGCGCCGGTCTTGGGGTCAGCTGTCCCATACACCAACCTGCTGATCCGGGCATGCACCATGGCCCCGGCACACATGGCGCACGGCTCCAGGGTGACATACAGCATGGCACCTGGCAGCCGATAATTCCCTACCCGCATACAGGCCTCACGGAGAGCTTGCATCTCTGCATGGCCAGTAGGATCATGGTTGCTGATACAGGCGTTGCCGGCTCCTGCAAGCACTTCACCACGGTCGCTGACCACAACCGCCCCCACCGGCACTTCTCCATCTGCTGCGGCCCGGCGCGCATATTCGAGCGCTCTACGCATCATCTGCTGATCAAACACCACTTTTTCCAACGATGCTGTCCTTCCTCTCGGCTAAAAGTGGCAGCTTCCTGCCACCTGGTTGCTTTTTGTAAAAAATTGCCCTATAATTACAAAAAAGGTATTCAAATAACAAAAGTGAAACCATCCGTAAAATACAATCCATGCCCGAACAGAAACATATCGTTCTTGCCCACGAATGGCGCCCGGAATCCCGGGAGAATATCACAAAGGCACTGACGCACATCGCTGACATTACCTTTCATACAAGCCCCAAGTCCTTTCTTGAGGAGATGTACAAAAAAAACTTCGACATCATCTTCATGGAAATCGATGAGAAGGGCAACCCATTTAAGCTACTAAATAAAACGCTTTCTCACACCCCGAATACGCCTGTCATTATCACGAGTAAAAACGAAAAAGCAGAACTGGTGGTTGAAGCCATCAAACAGGGAGCCTATGATTTCATTGCCGCTCCCCTCTCTCCTGCCCGCATTCAACTCGTTGTTCAGCGTGCCCTGAAACAACGGGAACTGCAAAACGAGATCGACTACCTGCGTCGTAAGCAGGATATTGTCTATGATTTTGACAAAATCATCGCCCAAAGCCCGAGCTTCAAGGCCGTCATCGCCAGCCTGCGCAAGTTCGCCGCGACCGACGCCACCATCCTCATAACTGGAACCACTGGAACCGGGAAAAGTTTTCTTTCCGGCTCCATCCACTATAATTCACCAAGACGGCAAAAGCCCTTTATCAAGATCAACTGCGCGAACATCCCTGAATCTCTTTTGGAAAGCGAGCTATTCGGCCATGAAAAGGGGGCATTCACCGGTGCGGACAAACAGCGCATAGGTCGCTTTGAACAGGCAAATGGTGGCACCATTTTCCTTGATGAGATCGGCGAAATTTCCATGGAACTCCAGACAAAGCTACTCCGAGTTATCGAGGAAAAATCCTTTGAGCGGGTTGGTGGCAACACCACTATTCAGGTTGATGTACGGATCATCGCCGCCACCAACAAGGATCTGCCCCGCCAGATCCAGACCGGTAATTTCCGTGAAGATCTCTACTACCGGATAAATGTTTTGCCCATTCAGTTGCCACCGCTCAACGAGCGGCCCGATTGTCTGGAACCGCTTTCCATGTTGTTACTGCGCCGGTCTGCCCAGTCCATGAAAAAACAGGTTACAGGTTTCACCCCCAACGCACTGGCCCGTATCAAAAGTTATCACTGGCCGGGCAACATCCGCCAGCTGTCCAACACCATTGAACGGGCAGTGATCCTCGAAGACAATCACCTGATCTCCTCGGCATCCATCCAGATTCCTGATCTGCAGAAGCAGGCAATTTCCACTGGCATGGTAACAGAACCGCTCATAACCCATGAGCGGGAGTTGATACTCCACGCCCTGGAGGAGAACCTGTGGGTGCAAAAAAACGCGGCCTTTTCACTGGGCATCAGTCCGCGAGCCTTGAACTACAAGATCAACAAGTTTGGCATTACCCACCCTAACTGGCGCAAGAACAGCTGAGGCTCTTCGCCGCTGTTCTCCACGCGTCACCTTCACTGTACACTGTACACCGGCAACTCAATGCAGGGCGTTGCCAGTGGAGCTCATGGTCAGGTTACCGTCCTTGACTCCCCGAAGTGCCATCAGCTGTTCGGCAAGCTCTTCCACCTTGCGAGCATTGCCTTTGACAATGGTTACCTCAAGGCAGTTGTGATGATCCATATGAACATGGGTTGTCGAAGTGATCTGCTGGTAATACCTGTGCTGCAGCTCGGTGATCCGCTCCTGCAACTGGGCCTGGTGATGATTGAACACCAGGGTTACCACTCCGACGACTTCACCGTCACGGTCCCACTCCTCTTCGACAATTTTTTTTCTGATCAAGTCACGCACCGCCTCGGAGCGGTTGGTATAGCCTTTCTGCTGGACATACCCGTCAAATTTCTTGAGGAGATCGGCGTCCAACGAGATGGAGAAACGTCTGAGCATGGTCGTTCTCCTCAGGTTTTCTTTTCGATTTCTTCTATTTTTTGCAGCAGATCCTCTGCCTCTGTTTGCCGCTTTCCGGGCAAGTTCGCCTCTGCTACGACCTGTTGCAAAGCCTTTTTCGCCTGTTGTATCTTCCCAGTATACAGGTAGTACTTGGCCAGATAAAACCTGCTTTCCCCGGCCCTGCCTAGCCTCGCAGTAATGCGTCCCAGCTCAAAGTAAGCCTGGGAAAAATCCGGCTGGTTTGTCGCCACCTCAAGCAGGTATGGCTCCGCCTCCTCCATGTTCCCCTGAAAAATCAAGGTCCGTCCCAGCTCAAAGGCAGCATACATCGAGGTCGGATCTCGGTACACCGCTTCCCGTAACAGTTGTAATGCCTCCTTGTTTTTTCCGATGTTGCGCAGCAGCACTGCCCGATCCACCAGCAGAATGCGACGGTCCGGGTAGGCCTGTTCCACCTTATCAAAATGGACCATAGCCCCTGCATAATTACGCTCCTGGGCATCAAGCAGGGCCAGGCCGTAATGTGCCATCACCTCCTGCTCTTTGCTGGCCCCTCGCGAGAGATTGAGTACACAGAGCTCCCGCAGCTGTGCCGGGTCTCTGCTCACGGCCATGATACGGTACTTAAAGCGGAGAAAGGCAAAATTATCGGTTGGAGCAAACTGCTGCGGGTTTGCCTGGTCAAGGTCCAACAAGGACTCGATATAATCGAGACGAACCTCTGGCTGGGGATGCGTCAGGAGATACTGGGGCAGCTCACTTAAGGAATAACGGGTAATGCGTCGCATGGTGCCAAGCATGCCTGTCAGTGCTTCGGGGTTGCGTCCCATGGCCCGCATCCACTCATAGCTGAGTCGGTCAGCCTGTTCTTCGTCGGCGCGGCTGTACTGCAGATTGATGGTGGCGCCAGCTGCGAGGGAACCTGCCAGGAGGCCCTGGGACAGTGCTGGAACCCCAAGCGCTATACCGGCAATACCAAGGGCTGTGGTAATGGCGTTGATCTTGCCGCTCTTGTCAATTCGTCCGGCAATATGACGACTGACCACGTGGCCGATCTCATGGGCGAGAACGCCCACCAGTTCGTCCTCGTTTCTCATCTGCTCGATCAGCCCTGTATAAAAAAACACCAGTCCGGCCGGGGCGGCAAAGGCGTTAAACTGGTCGCTTTTCACCACGTAAAAATGATAGTCAAAATTGGTCACCCCGACCACGCCCAGGACCTGGGCACCAAGGTCATTGATATAGGCGGTGATATCGGGAGCATCGACAAGGTCAAATTCAGCACGCACAGAAAAAAGTAACTTTTCGCCGATTTTTCGTTCCTCACCGATACTGAGTGCCGTAGACTCGGTCACAGGAGCCAGGACCATCACCAAACAAAGCAATGGCCAGAGCAATAGCCCAGCCAACTTCTGCCTCACCTGGCGGCCATAACCACTGGAGTGCATGTTCTTTTCTGTTATCATAAAAGCCCGTTAGTTTCGTTCACAGCCTACTGGCTTGCCGATGGCTGTTGGCCATTTCCATACCGTGTCTCCAGTGCACGAACAAGCAGTGAGCAAGGAAAAGTCAGCAGTAGGTACATCAGGGCAATGGTGAGCCATACTTCAATGGTCTGATAAGTCGAGGCCATCAGCTGGGTGCCCTGATAGGTGAGATCCTGGATAGAGATCACCGAAACGATGGCTGAGTCCTTGATCAGGGAGATAAACTGCCCGGCCAGGGGTGGCAAGGTCCGCCGGAAGGCCTGCGGCAGGATAATATGCCGTAGGGACTGTCCACGGCTGAGCCCCAGGGCATGAGCGGCCTCCCACTGGCCTCGCTCCACCGATTCAATACCGGCCCGTAATATTTCAGCAAAATAGGCCCCCTCAAAAAACGCCAGGGTCAGCACCGCCGAGAGAAAGGCCGACAGACTTCCTTCACGACCAAAACAGAGGGTGCACAGCCAGGCAGGCCAACCCCTGAGGTTGCTGGCCCGGCCATCAAGATCCAGGAGCGGAATCACCTGATCGGCAAGAAAGAAGTAAAACAGAAAGATGATTACCAGCGGCGGCAGGTTGCGCAGCAGCTCAATGTAGCTCACCGCCATCAGCCTGAAGTAGAGGCGTCGACCACAGCGGCCGAGGGCGATCATCAGGCCGATCGTCAGGGCGAGGATCCCTGACCACAGGCTCAGGCGGATTGTGGTAACAAGCCCGTGAACGAGATAGTTGCTCTTCCAGGAACCACTGACCTCATCAAAGCGGAAGAGATACCGGGGGATGAGGTCCCATTTCCAGTTGTAGTCAAGGGTTACAAATACCCTGACGGCCAACCAGAATATCGCGGCCCCGATCGCGATGATCAGGGCAACGTCGAGGATGCCCGGGCCTCTTCTGGTATGCCACATTGCCACTGTTACCGTTCAAGCAATCGATTTATTTGATGCGATTTTTCCACTCGGTAGACTCAAACCAGTAGGCATATCGCTCGTCAATCCAGCCCTTGCTGGTGACGGTTTCGATCCAGTTATTGAAAAAATTAAGGGTATCAGGATCACCCTTGCGGACACCGAAGCAGATGGGCTCCCTGTTCAGCTGTTCACTGAAGCTTTTCAGGGTTTCCGGGGCATCAGCTGCCATATGATTGGGCAGGGGCTGTGAGCTGACCATTGCCATCACCCGCCCGTTTTTAACCTCCTGCACGGCAGCGGGTTCATCGTCAAACAGCCGGATCGTTGCCGCGGGAAATTCTTTCTTGGCGGCGATTGCGGCGGTGGAACCGAGCCGGGCAGCAATAGTGACCCCCGGCTTATTGAAGTCGGCAAGGGCGAGGCCTTCGGTCAGTTTTCTGTTCGCCAGCACCCCTTGACTGGTGTAGTAATAGGGCCGGGTGAAGTTGATCTTCATGTTCCGTTTGGGATTCACGGACATCCCGCCAATAATCACGTCAAACTTGCCGCTGATGAGCGCAGGAATGATTCCCGACCATTTTGTTGGCACAAACTCCACCGCTATGCCCATATCCTCGGCAAGCTGTTGGGCGACATCAATCTCAAAGCCCACCAGTTTGCCATTTTTATCCTTCATTGCCCAGGGAACAAAGACATCCATCCCTACCCTGATCTTTCCCCGTTTGATGATCTGCTCAATGGTGCTCGACTCGACGAGCTGCCGCTGTATGTCCTGGGCCTGCGCCCAGGCAGCAACGATCAGTAAAAACAGCAGCACCAGCACCATCCTTTTCTTTTGCAGTTTCATTACCCGATATCCTCCTGTAAAATTGATAAAAAATGCCATCCGTAGCAAGACGCTACCACTTCAATGCCACTGTGCCTCAAAGAATCTGCCTGAGAAAATCCCTGCTGCGTTGCTGCCGGGGAGCATCAAAAAAGACCTCTGCCGCCGCCTCTTCCACAAGGCTTCCATGTTCCATGAAGATCACCCGGTCACTGACCTCGCGGGCAAACCCCATCTCATGGGTCACCACCACCATGGTCATACCCTCGGCAGCCAGGGCACGCATCACGTCGAGAACCTCACCGATCATCTCTGGGTCCAGGGCACTGGTGGCCTCATCAAAGAGCATTACCTTGGGCATCAGTGCCAGGGCTCTGGCAATGGCCACCCGCTGCTGCTGGCCGCCACTGAGCTCATGGGGGTAGCTGGCAGCCTTGTCAGCCAGCCCGACCTTGTCAAGAAGCTCCATGGTGCAGCTGGCTGCCTCACTCCTGTTTTTGCGTCGAACCAGTCGCTGGGCCAGATTGATATTATCCCGGACCCTGAGATGAGGGAACAGGTTGAAACTCTGGAAGACCATTCCCACCTCCCGACGGATCTCATCGCGGTTGTGCTGACGGTGGTCAAGGGGAATGGTGTCAACAATGATCTCGCCGCTGTCCACCTCTTCGAGTCCGTTCAGACAGCGCAGAAAGGTTGACTTACCTGAACCGGAAGGACCGATAACAACCAGGACCTCACCCCGATGCACCTTGGCTGAAAAACGATCCAGCGCCACCACCCCACCATTAAACACCTTACACAGGTCGTTGGCGATAATAATTGGTTCAGTCATGCGTACCGCGCCCCCTCTCTCAACCAGATCAGCGGACAACATCAACCTCTCCGAAGCGTTGCTCGAGAAGCGCCACTCCTCCACTCAGGCAAAGTGTCAGCATCAGATACAGGGCTGCCACGGAAAACCAGACTTCAAAGGTCAAAAAGGTCTCGGCAATGATGGTCCGACCTTCCATGGTCAAATCGTAGACAGCGATGGTGCTCACCAGTGCCGAATCCTTGATAAGCGAGATGGCCTGACTGGTCAACGGCGGCAGTACCCTTTTGATGGCCTGGGGCAGAATAACGGTGCGGTAGGTATCAAACCGACTGAGACCAAGGCTGTAGGCCGCCTCCCATTGCCCGCGCTGCAGCGAGACAATACCGGCACGGATGATCTCACAGGCATAGGCACCCTCAAACAGGCTCAGGGCAAGCACGGCCGTGGCAAACCGGCCGATATCAAGGATCGGCGCCATCACAAAGTAGAGAAAAAAGATGTGTACCAGCAGCGGCGTGTTACGGATGCTCTCGACATATACTGCAGCCAGTGTCCTGGCCACCGGCGAACCAGACAGGCGCAACAGTGCCGAAATCAGGCCGATGGCTGCCGCCAGCAGGAGACTTGTCCCAGTAATTTTAAGGGTAACCACAAGCCCGCGCACCAGTGGTCCAGCACGAAAACCTCCGGCGTCAAAGCTCCCCAAAAAACCGGGAATCTGGTGCCAGTGCCAGCTGTAGCCCAACTGTTCACTGCCGTTGAGCACAAGCCAGATCAGCCCGAGCCAGGAGAGACAGAACAGCAGTATGTCTAAGAGACGCCGGTAGTGTCTGGTCATACTCGCATGCAGTGGTCTTGGGTTGTGGCTCTTGCTCTATCGGCCGGAGGTAAGGAGCGGCTTCCTGTTGTCAGGAGTTCTTGAATTATTCGATTTTTCACTCAATATCAAGGCATGCAGGCACTTTTATCAACAGCAATCAGGCAATGATAAGGGGAGACAAGAGTGCGCATACCGTAGCGTCAGGCTGAAAAAGCAGCTTTTACGATTTCTTTTACTCCAGGTTTGCCAGGGTGTCACGCGGAATACTCCTTCGTCCGAGAGGAGGGATGACAACAGAGCGATCAGAGAGATTTTTCCGCCAGTGGCTTGCCCGTAGAGCCTGACTGCACTACAGTGTTCTCACCAGCTCATGAACACTCTCCTGCACATAGACAACCTTTCAATTTACCTGCCGGTTCCTGAAAATACCGAACAGCAGCACTGTGTCGTAGATGCGATTGAGCTCAAAGTGGACAGGGGTTCAACCCACGCCCTGGTTGGCGAATCAGGTTCCGGCAAGACCGTGACCGCTCTCACCGTCCTCAGGCTCCTGGAAACTGTCAGCAATCAGCGAACCACCGGCCGCATCCTCTTTGACGGCTGTGATATCCTGGACATGACAGACACCCAGCTCCGCAACCTTCGGGGCAACCGGATTGCCATGATCTTTCAGGAGCCCATGACCTCCATGAATCCGGTGTACTCCATCGGCCACCAGCTCATGGAATCCCTGACCCTGCACCAGCAGATGGATCGTCGTCAGGCGGTCAGAGCGGCCCTGGCTCTGCTGGAGCGTACGGGGATCAGCGACCCGCAGCATCGACTCAGTGCCTATCCGCATCAGCTCTCCGGCGGCCAGCGCCAGCGGGTGATGATTGCCATGGCCTTGGCCTGTCGCCCGGCATTACTCATAGCCGATGAACCCACCACTGCCCTCGACGTAACAATCCAAAACCAGATCCTGGAGCTGATTGCTGACATCCAGGCAGAGTATGGCATGGCGGTCTTGCTCATCACCCACGATCTTCACCTGGTGCGGCAGATGGCAGACACGCTCTCCATCATGTGCAAAGGGCGTATTGTCGAGCAGGGAAAGGCCAGTACTATTTTCACCCGACCGGACACCCCCTACACCCTGAGGTTGCTGCAGTCGCTACCTGGAGATCTTCCCCCCTCCCGGCAGGGTCAGGTTCCCCTGCTGACAGGCAAGAATATTCGCTGCACCTTCCGGCTCCCCGGGAAAGACAGTCTCTTGGGTTGTCGTAACAGAGTGCTCCATGCCGTGAACAATGTCGATTTACAACTCATGCGGGGTACCACCACTGGCCTGGTAGGAGAGTCAGGTTCGGGAAAATCGACGCTGGCCCTGTGCCTGCTGCGCCTGGTAAAAAGTACCGGGTCCATCACCTTGCATGACCAAAAGGGCGACATAGAACTCACCAGGCTTGCTCCCGGTGCCCTGCGGCCGCTACGCCGGGAGCTCCAGATTGTCTTTCAGGACCCCTTCTCCTCCCTTTCGCCACGAATGACCGTGGGAAACATCATCGGTGAAGGTCTGGATGTACACCAGCTCTCCCCGGATATTGGCCAGCAGACACAGCAGGTGGCCGCGGCTCTTGCTGAAGTCGAGCTTGACCCAGCCATGGCCAGCAGGTATCCCCATGAGTTTTCCGGGGGACAACGCCAGCGGATTGCCATTGCCCGGGCCCTTGTGCTCAAGCCAAAGCTGCTTATTCTCGATGAACCGACCAGTGCACTTGATGTCACTGTTCAGGCGCAGATCCTCACCCTCCTGCAGAGGCTGCAAAAACGCCATAAAATGACGCTCCTCTTCATCACGCACGACCTGCGGGTTGTCCGCTCTTTTGCCGACAGCGTCGTGGTGATGCAGCACGGGCGTATTGTTGAACAGGGATTGGCTGCTGCGGTATTTGCCAGACCTCGGCAGCCGTATACACAAAAACTCTTTGCCGCGGCATTCAGCCGCGAATAAAAAGGAGGCGCCATGCATACCGCTGTCTTTCATATTGACCTTGAACAGGAAGAACGCCTGCGTATTGGACTCAACAATGTAACCAATCTGCTGAAGGCCCTTGACGGCGCCCCGGCGGACCTGGTTATGATCTTCAACGGTCCGGGTGCCAAACTCCTTGTGGGCGAACATATTCAGGGGTTTCTTGAGCAGATCACCGCCCTGCAAGGTCTCGGTGTTGCCTTCAAGGTCTGCAGGAACGCCCTAGAGGCGGCAGCAATCGCTGACAATCAGATTCCCTCCGGTTTCACGGTCGTGCCTGCCAGTATTGTCACCCTGATAGAGCTGCAGCAGAAAGGATACGCCTACATCAAGCCCTGATGGACAACACCCCCTTAACTCCCGAATTTCTCGCCTCGGTCAACCATGGACCAGGTATCTATCAGATGCTGAGCCGGACCGAAGTACTCTATGTGGGCAAGGCCAAAGATCTGCGCAAGCGGCTTGCCCAGTACGCCCATTACAAAGGACCGCCACAGTCGAAAACGGCTGTAATGCTCAGTCATGTCAAGCGGGTGGAAACCATCCTTACCACCACCGAGAAGGAGGCTCTGATCCTTGAGGCCTCACTGATCAAGAAACATCGCCCCCGCTACAATGTCATCCTTCGTGATGACAAGAATTATCCCCTCATCAAGGTAACGGTCAAGGAAGAGTGGCCAAGGGTCGTGGTCACTCGTCGACGGATCCGAGACGGCAGCAGGTATTTCGGGCCCTACGCCTCAACCGCAGCAATGCGCATTACCCTGAAACTGCTGCACTCAAGATTTCCGCTCAGGCGCTGTCCCACGGTCCGGCAGCGTTCCCGGCCCTGCCTCAATTATCAGATTGGCCAGTGTCTGGCGCCCTGCGCCGGCAAGGTGAACCGCGCCGAGTACCTGGCCATGGTCGAGCAGGTACTGCTCATCCTCGAAGGCCGCAGCAAAGAGCTGGTTGAGCAGCTCAAAGACCAGATGACCAGGGCATCCATGGCCCTGAAATTCGAGGAGGCCGCCAAATTGCGCGATCAGCTTGCCGCGCTTGAACGGACCCTTGAACGGCAGATGGTTGTCGATGAGCACCGCATTGATCAGGATATTTTTGGCCTGCACCGCCAGGGCGCTGCTGTAGGTATCAGCCTACTATTTATCCGCAGCGGTATGATCAGTGGCGCCCAGAGCTTTTTCCTGGCCGATCCCTTGGGTGAGGATGAAGCCATTCTCACCCAGGTGCTGGTGCAGTACTATTCTGAACTACGCCAACCTCCCAGACGACTGCTCCTGCCCTTTGGCATCGAAGATATCGACCTGGTGACCGAGCGACTGGCCGAACTTCGTGGCAATTCTCTGGATATCCATGTCCCCCAGCGGGGAAAGAACATGCAGTTGATGCAGATGGCCGCTGACAATGCCGCAACAATCTTTGCAGAGCAGGAGAAAAAAAACAAGGCATGGCAGACCCTGAAAAAGGCGCTGCACAATGCCCTACGGCTCAGCAGACCTCCCGAGGTCATCGAGTGTCTTGATATCTCCAACACCTCTGGCAGGCTGGCGGTGGGATCGCTGGTCTGTTTTCAACAGGGAGAAAAGACACCGGAACGTTTTCGTCATTACCGCATTCAGGAAAAAGAGGAACCTGATGACTATGCTATGATGCGCGAAGTACTGACCCGGCGTCTGCAAACCGGCCTGAAAAAAAACAATCTTCCTGATCTGTTACTGCTCGACGGCGGCAAGGGGCAGTTGAGTGTCGGGGTCCAGGTACTGAGGTCTTTTGACCTGCTCAACCGTATCGATCTCGCCGCCATCGCCAAGGAAAAGCAGGATGAAGGGGAAAAGCTTTTCCGCCCCGGCAGAAAGAACCCCCTCCTCCTTGCGCCACATTCCCCGGTGTTACTGTACCTGATGCGAATCCGGGATGAATCGCATCGATTTGGTATCACCTTTCACCGCAGATTGCGTACTACGACCAGCCTGCACTCTCGACTCGACAATCTTACAGGTATCGGCAGTAAACGAAAGGCTGCCCTGCTCAAATATATGGGCAGCGTACAGCGTATCCTTACGGCGACACCAGAGGAACTCGCAACAGCGCCGGGCATCGGCCCGGTTCTGGCCGCCTCTCTCCATCGTCAACTGCATTCCCCTGACGCCCCCAGGCCCGCTGTCAAACAAACAGGGCCTACAACGGGTAGCTCTTCACTGAGAAAATAATAAGTTCATATATGTTATTTAGATAGCAAGTTTTCTTTCAGGTAACTTTCAGCATTTTTTATGATTTTTATCTTTGCTTGCGAGAATGAACACTGTATACAAAAGAATTAACCCTCTCACACGCTTTTTTGTTCGGACCGGTTCGTCGACGATGTCATCTCAACCAGGGGAAATCTGTGTTGCCAATATATCGCAACTCCGTTCCTTTATCAGGAAAGTTAACACGCAGCCTGCTGCTGCTCCTGTCCCTTTTTGCCCTGGCCGTCACCTGTATTCTCCTTAAGGTTAACTCAACCTTGCATTCCCAACGCTGGCTCCAGGAACAGACCCGCTCGATGGATGAACTGGCCCAACTGGTGGAGACAACCGCAACAACATCCCAGCAGCAGCTCCTTGAAGGCTCGGTTAATTTCCTCTATGGCACTGCAGATCTTTTCTACAGTTATTTGCTGAACGGGCAGCTAACCGAACAGGAGGCCAAGGCCGAGGTCCTCAAGGTGGTAAAGGCGGTAAACCATAACAGTACGGTCCAACTCTGCATCCTTGGTCAATCAGCGACAGGTATCTCTCCTGCCCTCCCCGATACCAGGGTAGCACGACTGATTCGTCAACATAACCTTTCGCAACTGGCCACTCCGGAGCCAAGGTATCTGGAGCTAGAGGGGCATGCGCAACAGACTGGCACACCGCAGTTTTTTGCCGTATATCAACGCCACTTCCCCTGCTGGGAATGGAACATTGCCGGCGCAATGGATATGCAGCGCTTTGCTGCCGGTAACCTGGAGGATGTATTACGACGGTTTGCCGAAAGTACTCCCCTTGGCCCCAACGGCTTTGCCTTTATCCTGACTCCTGGTATGCCCCACCCCCGACAGAGCCTCAGCCTTGCATCCGGTCAAAATGAGCTTGAATTTGTTGCCAGGGAAATTTCCTTCAAAGAGGAGGGACGAGAGGTCTATCAATGGCCCCAGGACGAGATGCACGACCAAACAGACCGGGTTGTGCTTTTTCGCCGTCTACAAAAATTTGGCATCACTCTTGGCATTATCGTCAATGCAGAAATAGATCCCTGGGTTTCACACAGGGAAGCGCGCTCTTTCCTTGTCCCCATACTGCTCGCCTTTATTCTGGTGGGACTGGCTGGTTATTTGCTTTTCAGGTTTGTCCTGGCAAAACGGTTTGCCGTACTTGCAGAGAAATTTAAGACAACACCGGTTGAAGGGCTCAGGCTCACCGACCTCAACAGTAACGATGAGGCCGATGTGCTAGAATCAGTTTTTGAGCAGTTCCTTCTCTACCATCAACATCAGCGAAAGCTGATCAAGGAGAAGAAACAGGAGGTCAAAAAACTGGAAGCCCAGCTCAAGAACCAACAGGTCTCAAGCCGGGAAAATCTTGACAACCTCAGAGCAGAAATCACCTCGAAAAAAGTAGCGCATGAAAAGCTCAGTCATGAGGTTGCGACCCGCAAAAGTGCCGAGGTCTACCTGCAGTTGTTCAAAAACATCTTTGATTCAGCCAGCAGTGGTATCATGATTACCAACCCTGATGCCAAGATCCTTGCAGTCAATCAGGCGTTCACTACTCTTACCGGCTATAGTCAGGCCGAGGCCATAGGCCGGTCACCGAAAATGCTCAGTTCCGGCAGACATACACCAGACTTTTACAAGGAGATGTGGCAAACCCTCGTGAAAACTGGTCACTGGTCTGGAGAGGTGTGGAACCGCAAAAAAGATGGTGCCATATTCCCTGAATGGATGGCGATTAACTGCATCAGAGAAAAGACCGGTGAAATTTCCAACTATTGCTGCTTCATGCATGACATGACCGAGATCAAAAAAAAGGAACGGGTGATCTCATTCATGACCTTTCACGACGCCTTGACCAAACTGCCCAATCGTGACTCCCTAGAAATCCGTATGGCCGAAGCCATCTCCCAGGCCCAGCGCGCCGGCAAAATGCTCGCTGTCTGTTTTATTGATCTTGATAACTTCAAAAATATTAATGATTCGATGGGGCACGACAAAGGAGATAAGCTCCTGATCATGGTGGCAAAGCGGTTGCAGACGATGATCAGTGATGAAGACACCCTTTCGCGGCTCGGTGGCGACGAATTTATTATCCTTGCAGAAAACGTGAACAGTGAAAGTGAAATTTTTACGCTGGCCAGCCGCATCCTTGCATCATTGACCGACGCCTTTGAACTTAACTCCCGCAACCTGTACATCACGGCCTCCATCGGAATCTCCCTGTATCCCGATGACGGCGTCACCTGTCAGGAGTTGATCAAGAACGCCGACCTCGCCATGTATCGCGCCAAAAACGAGGGCCGCAACAAATGCGTCATGTTTACCTCGGAAATGAACGACAGGCTCAAACAGGACCTGCACATCGAAAGTGCCATTCGCACTGCCCTAGAAAACAAAGAGTTCATTACCTTCTATCAGCCAAAGGTCTGTACGCGTACGGAAAAGGTCACTTCCATGGAGGCGCTAATTCGCTGGAAAATGGGAGAAACGTATATATCGCCTAATGAGTTTATCCCGGTGGCGGAAAAATCCGGACTCATCGACGAGATCGGTCTGTATGTTCTCAAGGAAACCTGCCAGTTTCTCACAAAACTCAAAAAATCAGGGTTGGACGTTCCCATCAGCCTCAACCTCTCACCCCGGACCTTCAACAATGATGAACTAGTTGAGACGATTAACGAAATTATTGATGCTTACCAGATAGGCTATCAGTCTATCGAGTTCGAGATCACTGAGACCACGGCCATGCAAGACGTCAAGCATACGATAAAAGTCATGCAACGCTTCCGCCAGCGGGGCATCAGTTTTGCTATTGACGATTTTGGCACAGGGTACAGCTCGTTAAGCTACCTCAACGTCATGCCGGTAAACACCCTGAAAATTGACAAACGCTTCATATCAGCAGACCAAGACAACTCCCGCGGTATTGTCTCAACCATTGTCGCAATTTCCCAGCAGATGGGGCTGAATGTAGTGGCTGAAGGTGTGGAAACTGAAGATCAACTGCAGTGGCTACGTAAAATTGGCTGTAACGAGATTCAAGGGTACTATTATTCCAAGCCGCTACATCCTAAACAAGCTCTACACTACCTGGAACACAATCGGTAAAACAAGAAAATAGTCTGCTTTCCGTTTTGCAAGCGGTGAGTAACTCAGACTTATGTATATCGTGTACTTTGTCGAGCCTGCGGCCCCCAAAAACTGGACAATGTGTTAAGCTATAAGTCAGACCAAATTCAGGAGGATCTGACAATGGGTAAAAAGCGTAAAACACACAGTCCTCAGTTCAAGGCAAAGGTTGCTTTAGCAGCCA
>PDWJ01000785.1_pt1 | contig 58935 bp, 60 predicted proteins | sample 1430881 | NCBI WGS metagenome assembly PDWJ01 (sample SAMN01162460, study PRJNA174530) | Oral metagenome, whole genome shotgun sequencing project. | biome: Marine environment; feature: Marine mammal; material: Swab sample of the gingival sulcus; isolation source: swab sample of gingival sulcus...
GACAATGCGGCTCCATCTTGGCCCATTGATGATCCCGGATGACAAATCTGCTCGTGTCCATTTAGACCTCCCTTTTGGGAGGTTGAATCAGAAGTAAGACAAGTTGTGAATCCTGAATCTCAACAGACCCTAGGCGGCGGCTTTCACGTCGCCGGTCATTTTGAAAGCGCCGGGCCCCGGGCGGGGGTCCGGCGTTTCTGGTCGTGACGGGGGATTGATGGCTGGGGAAAGGCTTCGGAATCGCGGTTCATCTTTTGGTAACCCTGTAAGGCATTGAAAATGCGTTGCGATTCAATATATTCAAAGTCCATTATTCCGGACTATTGGAAGTCCGGTATTCCGGACTAATGGTCTTCCGGTCGTCCGGACAACCGGACTTCCGGAAAAGTGAACTTCCCCGGCTCCCGGCGCCCGCGCACCCGGTTCCCGCCGAGCTCTGAAAGCGTCCCGAGACTGCTGCGCCCCGGCTCCCGGCAGCCACCGCGCCCCACCCGACCGCCGTTCACAACGCCTGCGGATACGCATCTCTCAGCCTGTGCAGCCTGATGTGCGGCATGACATGCCGGGCGCCGCGCGAGACCGGCCGGTCTTCCGGGGCAAGGATTCCAACGCTATAGGTAATGCTCTCCGTGTCAGACATTGCGTCAAACGCTGTCGCATCATTATTGCTCTGGGCGAATCCGTTTCCTTGGGGTTAGGGTGCACACGCGCGCGCCCGCAGGGCTGGGGTGTGCGCAGTCGACAGATATGCGTTCCATAGCGAGGACCCTTTGGCCGGTCACGATATCCCTCTTGTCTTCGACGGACATAACGATGTCCTTCTGAAACTCATGCGTGCGGGGGGGCGGCCGGCGGTGGCGGGGTTCACCGAAGGCCGTGACGGCCATATCGACCTGCCCCGCGCCGCAAAGGGCGGTTTCGGCGGCGGTTTCTTCGCGATCTTCGTGCCCTCGCCCGCGACCCAGGAAGAGCGGCGCGAGGAGATGGTGAACCCGAGCTATGACGTGCCGCTGCCGGAGCCCATGGACCAGGGCGAGGCGCTGAAGGTGGCGGTCGCCCAGGCGGCACTGCTGCTCGAGCTTGAGGCCCAGGGTGCGCTGCGGATCTGCCGCAGCGTGGCCGACATCCGCGCCTGTTTCGCCGAGGGCAAGCTCGCCGCGATCATGCATATGGAAGGCGCCGAGGCGATCGACCCCGACTTTCTCGTGCTCGACGTGCTTCATGCGGCCGGGCTGCGCTCGCTCGGCCCGGTCTGGTCGCGCCCGACCATCTTCGGCCACGGGGTGCCGTTCCGCTTTCCGTCGACCGGCGACATCGGCCCCGGGCTGACCCCCAAGGGTCTGGAATTGCTGAAGATCTGCAACGAGAAGCGCATCGTCTTTGACATGTCGCATCTCAACGAGGCGGGCTTCTGGGATGTAGCGAAGCACAGCAACGCGCCGCTGATCGCCACCCATTCCAACGCCTGGGAGATCTGCAACCACGCCCGCAACCTGACCGATCCGCAGCTCGAAGCGCTCGGCGCCAGCGGCGGCATGGTGGGGCTCAACTTTGCCTGCGCCTTCCTGCGGGCCGATGGCCAGATGAAACCTGACGTGCCGGTGGAGCAGATGATCCGTCATCTCGACCACATGATCGAAAAGGCCGGCGAAGATTGCGTCGGCATCGGCTCGGATTACGACGGCGCGATGGTGCCCGAGGGCATCGGAGATGTCGCCGGGCTCGCGGTGCTGATCGGGGCGATGCGCGCCGCGGGCTACGGCGAGGCCTTGATCGAAAAGCTGGCCCATGGCAATTGGCTTCGGGTTCTGGAAAGAACCTGGGGGGCGTGAGAGCGCCCGAATGAACCGGGGGCGCGTGAAAGCGCCCGAACGAACCGGGGCGTGAGAGCGCCCGACCCAAAACGACACAAAAAACGTCTCAACAGTGGAGAGGAAACACCCATGAAGCATGTCACGAAACTGATGGCCGGCGCGGCGCTGGCTCTGACCATGGGGCTGACCAGCCTGCCGGTCCAGGCCGAAACCCCCGCCAACATGCTGGTGATCGCCAACCGGATCGACGACATCACCACCATGGACCCGGCCGAAAGCTTCGAATTTGCCGGTTCCGACGTCAGCCGCAACATCTATGGCAAGCTGGTCAATTTCGACCCGCTCGACCTCGAAGCGGGCTACCAGCCGGACCTCGCCGAAAGCTGGGAAGTCTCCGAAGACGGCCGCACCATCACCTTCAGGATGCGCGAGGGCGTGAAGTTCCATTCCGGCAACCCGCTGCGCGCCGAAGACGCCGCCTGGTCGCTGCAACGCGCGGTGCTGCTCAACAAGACCCCGGCCTTCATCCTGACCCAGTTCGGCTTCACCCCCGAAAACGTCAAGGACACCATCACCTTCGACAACGAGGCCGGCACGGTTGCGATCACCACCGACAAGCGTTACGCCACCTCTTTCGTGCTCAACTGCCTGACCGCGGTGATCGGCGGCATCGTCGACAAGGAAACCGTGCTGGCCCATGAGGTCGACGGCGACATGGGCAATGCCTGGCTGAAGACCAATTCCGCCGGCTCCGGCGCCTACAGCCTGGTGAGCTGGAAGCCCAATGAGAGCGTGATGCTCCAGTCGAACCCCGATTTCTACCTCGGCGCGCCCGCGATGGAGCGCGTGGTGGTGCGCCACGTGCAGGAAAGCGCCACCCAGCGGCTGATGCTGGAGCGCGGCGACATTGACGTCGCCCGTGACCTCAACCCCGAAGACATCGCCGGTCTGGCCGATGTCGAAGGCGTTGCCGTCGACAGCGAGATGCGCGGGCGGCTGATGTATATCTCCTTCAACCAGAAGCACCCGATCCTGTCGAAGCCCGAAGTGCGTCAGGCGATGAAATATCTCGTCGATTATCAGGGCATGCAGGACAGCTTCCTGAACGGCCAGTACACCATCCACCAGAACTTCCTGCCCGCCACCTATCTCGGCGCGGTGGACGACAACCCGTTCTCGCTCGATATCGAGAAGGCCAGGGCGCTGCTCGCCGAAGCCGGGGTCGAAGACGGGTTCGAGATCGAGGTCGGCGTGCGCGAGGCGCAGGAGCGCATCGAGATCGCCCAGGCGCTTCAGGCAACCTTCGCCAAGGCCGGGATCAAGCTCAACATCACCGTCGGCACCGCCAAGCAGATCCTCGCGCGCTATCGTGCCCGCGAGCTCGACATGTATCTTGGCGCCTGGGGCCCGGACTACCCGGACCCGAACACCAATGCCGGCACCTTCGCCTATAACCCGGACAATTCCGACGAGGCCGGCGCCACCGGACTGCTCGCCTGGCGCAACGCCTGGGATACCGACGGGCTGACCGAGAAGGTCGCCGCGGCGGTGGTCGAGGGCGACCGCGACGTGCGGGCGCAGATGTATGTCGACATCCAGGCCGCCTTCCGCGAGACCTCGCCCTTCGTGGTGATGTTCCAGAAGATCGAACAGGTCGGCCGCGCCGATGATGTCGCCAATCTCAACCTCGGCGGCGCCATCACCGCTGTCTCCTACTGGCCCGTGACCAAGTAATGGCGCTGGTCGAAACCAATGAATCGGGGCGGCGTCTGCCGCCCCGGTCCCGGGGCATACTGATCAGGACGCTGAAGACCCTTGCCAGCATCGCGGTGACGATGGTGGGGCTTCTGTTCGTGACCTTCATGATCGGCCGGGTGATGCCGATCGACCCGGTGCTCGCCATCGTCGGCGAACGGGCCTCGCAAGAGACCTATGACGCCGCCTATGAGGCGCTCGGCCTCGACCGGCCGCTGATCGTGCAGTTCATGATCTATGTCGGCGACGTGCTGCGCGGCGATTTCGGCATGTCGCTGCTGAACGCCCGTCCGGTCTCGGAAGACATTGCCCGGGTGTTCCCCGCGACCATGGAGCTTGCCACCCTCGGCACGCTGCTCGGCGTGTTCCTCGGTGTGCCGCTCGGGGTGATCGCGGCGGTGAAACGCGGCTCCTGGATCGACCAGATCGCCCGCGTGGTGGCGCTGGTGGGCTATTCGATGCCGATCTTCTGGATGGGCCTCATGGGCCTTCTGGTGTTCTACGGCATTCTCGGCTGGGTCGGCGGACCCGGGCGGCTCGACATCTTCTATGAAGACATCGTGCCGGCGCGCACCGGGATGATCCTGCTCGATTCGGCGCTCGCCGGGGAGTGGACGATCTTCCGCAACGCGTTCTCGCATATCATCCTGCCGGCGACGCTGCTGGGCTATTATTCGCTGGCCTATATCAGCCGGATGACCCGCAGCTTCATGCTCGAACAGCTCACCTCCGAATATGTGACCACCGCGCGGGTCAAGGGCCTGCCGGAACGCACGGTGATCTGGTCGCATGCGTTCAAGAACATCCGGGTGCAGCTGATCACGGTGATCGTGCTGAGCTATGCCAACCTGCTGGAGGGCTCGGTGCTGACCGAGATCATCTTCTCCTGGCCCGGCATCGGCTCCTATATCACCACCGCGCTGTTGTCGGCCGACATGAACGCCGTGCTCGGCGGCACTGTTGTCGTCGGTCTCGTGTTCATCCTGCTCAACATCCTCTCCGACCTGCTCTACCGGGTCTTCGATCCGAGGGCGAAATAACATGGCACTTCCAACCCAAGGCCAGACCTGGAAGGACTGGCTGACCACCGACACCCCCACCTCGCGGGGCCACGCCCGGGTGGCGGAGATCTATCACGGCTGGCTGTCGCTCAAGGCCAATCACATGGCGATGGCGGGGCTTCTGATCCTCGTGGCGCTGGTGGTGGTGGCGGCGCTGGCGCCGCTGCTGGCGCCGATGGACCCCATCGCCCAGAGCCTGAGCGGACGGCTCCAGCCCCCGGGCACCGAGGGCTACCCTCTGGGCACCGACAGCCTCGGCCGCGACATCCTTTCGCGGCTGATCTACGGGTCGCGGATCACGCTCTATATCGTGGCCCTGGTGGCGATCATCGCGCCGATCGCGGGGCTGCTGGTGGGCACGATCGCGGGCTATGCCGGCGGGATCATCGACGTGGTGCTGATGCGCATCACCGACATCTTCCTCGCCTTCCCGAAACTGGTGCTGGCGCTGGCCTTCGTCTCGGCGCTCGGGGCCGGGATCGAAAACGCGGTGATCGCGATCTCGCTCACCGCCTGGCCGCCCTATGCGCGCATCGCCCGGGCCGAGACCCTGACCATCCGCGCCTCCGACTACATCCACGCGGTGCAGCTTCAGGGCGCGGGGCCGTTCCGGATCATCACCAAACATATCTGGCCGCTCTGCATCTCGTCGCTGATCATCCGGGTGACGCTCGACATGGCGGGCGTGATCCTCACCGCCGCGGGGCTCGGCTTTCTTGGCCTCGGTGCCCAGCCGCCCAGCCCCGAATGGGGGGCGATGATCTCCGAGGGCCGCAAGTTCATCCTCGATCACTGGTGGGTCGCCACCATGCCGGGGCTGGCGATCTTCACCGTCTCGCTCGCCTTCAACCTGCTCGGCGACGGCTTGCGCGACGTGCTCGATCCGAAGGAAGGAAAGTCGGGATGAGCGAAAAACTCCTCGATATCGAAAACCTCACCGTCACCTTCCCGACCCGCTCGGGCGATTTCGACGCGGTGCGGGGGATTTCCTTCTCGCTCGGGCGCGAACGCCTCGGCATCGTCGGCGAAAGCGGCTCCGGCAAATCCATGACCGGCCGGGCGATCCTCGGCCTGATCCGCCGTCCCGGCCGGGTGACCGCCGACAGGATGCTGCTGCACGGACAGGACATGCTCGCCATGTCGGAAAAGGAAATGCAGCAGGTGCGCGGCCAGCGGATCTCGATGGTGATGCAGGACCCGAAGTTCTCGCTGAACCCGGTGGTGCGCGTCGGCGAACAGATCATGGAGATCTACCGCTTCCACACCAACGCCTCCAAGAAGGCCGCCTGGGCCAAGGCGGTGGAGATGCTGGAAGCGGTGCAGATCCGCGACCCGGAACGGGTGATGCGGGCCTATCCGCACGAAATGTCGGGCGGCATGGGCCAGCGGATCATGATCGCGATGATGCTGGTGACGGAGCCCGAAATCCTGATCGCCGACGAGCCGACCTCGGCCCTCGACGTGACGGTGCAGACCTCGGTGCTGGCGATCATCGACCGGCTGGTGGAAGCGCGCGGCATGGGGCTGATCTTCATCAGCCACGACCTCAACCTGGTGTCGAGCTTCTGCGACCGGGTGCTGATCATGTATGCGGGCCGCATCGTCGAGACCTGCGACGCCGACAAGCTGCATGACGCGAAGCACCCCTATACCCGGGGGCTGCTCAACTCGCTGCCCCGCATCGACCAACCCGCGCGCCGGCTTGAGGCGCTGAAACGTGACCCGGCCTGGTCTGAGGCCCCAAGCGTGAGTGGACATCTGTGAGCCGTCTTGAATTCGAAAATCTGAACGTCTGGTTCGACGACGGTTACACCCGTGTCGATGCGGTAAAGGGCGCCACCTTCGAGGTGCCCTCGGGGGCGAGTTTCGGGCTGGTTGGGGAATCGGGCTCCGGCAAATCGACCATCCTGCGCGCCCTCGTCGGCCTGGTGCCCTCGTGGTCGGGGCGGATCGCGGTGGCGGGCGAGGAACTCGAAGGCGCCGAACGGCTCCGGGACTTCTACCGCGATGTGCAGATGGTGTTTCAGGATCCTTACGCCAGCCTGCACCCGCGCCATACGGTCGACGCGGTGCTGAGCGAAACCCTGAAGCTGCACGGGTTCAGGGATATCGACGCGCGGATCGAGAAGCTGCTCGCCGATGTCGGCCTCGGCCCGGAATTCCGCTTCCGCTATCCGCACCAGATCTCCGGCGGCCAGCGCCAGCGCGTGGCCGTGGCCCGGGCTCTGGCACCGGAACCCTCGGTGCTGCTGCTCGACGAGCCCACCTCGGCGCTCGACGTGTCGGTGCAGGCGGAGGTGCTGAACCTGCTTCAGGATCTGCGCGAGGAACACAACCTCACCTATCTGATGGTCTCCCACAACCTCGCTGTGGTGGCGCATATGTGCGAGCACGTGGCGGTGATGCAGAATGGCGAGATCATCGAGGTGATGGGGGTGGACGACATGCGCGCCATGAACCCCGCCGACGATTACACCCGCCGCCTGCTGGAAGCGGCCATGGGCTACCACCGTCCGGAAGAAGAGGCCCCCGCGGTGTTCTAAAGCAGCACGCGTTCAGTCGCAGTCATGCGGCGTGCTCCGGCATGTGTTTGGCATGTCGGAATGCGCGAGACCGGTGCTGCCTTTTGCGCAGGCGGGCTTCAGGCAGGTGCCAGGCCGGACCTCGCGCCGGGCAGGCTGCCCCGGCCGCCGGCTCCGCGCCCCCGCCCGGGGCTCGGGACCGGGCCACCGGGATTTGCCGCAAGGCCTTGCAGGACAGGCCCGCGTGCCCCCGGGTTTGGGAGGCATTTCCGCCTTGCAGGACAGGCCAAAGGCAACAGACGCCCGATTTCAGGCGGCAGGGGGCGGCGAGAGTGCTATGCAGCCTTCATGCTGTTTGACCTCCCCGATCCCGACACCCTGTATCAGGCGCTTCTGGACCGCGATGCCGCCTATGACGGCCGTGCCTATGTCTGTGTTTCCTCCACCGGCGTGTTTTGCCGGCTGACCTGTCCGGCCCGCAAGCCCCGGAGGGAAAACTGCACGTTTTACGCCACCGTCGGGGAATGTATCGAAGCCGGATACCGCCCCTGCAAACGCTGCCACCCTCTGCGCCCCATGGCGCTGGCCGACCCGGCGATCGCGGCGCTTCTGGCGGCGCTGGAGGAGCGGCCCGGCTATCGCTGGCGGGAGAGCGACATTCTGCGGATGGGGTTTGACCCGTCCACCGTCCGGCGGAGCTTCAGGCGCCAGTTCGGCATGACATTCCTGGAAATGGCGCGGCAAAGGCGGCTGAGGGAGGGGTTCGAGACCATCGCGGGCGGCGGCAAGGTGATCGAGGGCCAGCTTGATGCGGGGTTTGACTCCGCAAGTGCGTTTCGGGCGGCCTTTCTGAAGCTGATCGGAAAGGCGCCGGGCCATCTGGCCACTGATCCGTTGCTCTTTGCCGACTGGATTGCCACGCCGCTTGGCGACATGATCTCGGTCAGCAGCGCCTCGCAGCTGCATCTGCTCGAGTTCTCTGACCGCAAGGCCCTGCCAAGGGAGCTTGCGCGGCTCGACACATTCGCCAAAGGCCGGCTGGGCATCGGGCGGACCGCGCCGTCGGAACAGATCCGGGCGGAGCTGGAGGCGTTTTTCGCCGGTGCATCCGCGGATTTCCAGACCCCGCTGGCCTGTCACGGTTCGGCTTTCAGCGGGGCGGTATGGGACGCGTTGCGCCAGATCCCGGCGGGAGAAACGCGCAGTTATGCCGACATCGCAGCGCGCATCGGGCGGCCTTCGGCGGTTCGGGCCGTCGCCCGCGCGAACGGGGCCAACCAGATCGCCCTGGTCATCCCCTGCCATCGGGTCATCGGTGCGGACGGATCGTTGACCGGCTATGGCGGCGGGCTTTGGCGCAAGCAGAAGCTGCTGGACATCGAACGGCACTACCGGCCGGACCGGGCAAAGGGAAACCACCATGGCACAGGCTGAAAAGGCCGTTGGTGTCGCAGGGTGGCACTTCCGGCCTGGACCCCGGTGGACGTACCCGCCCGGGAACGGCGCCCGCGCCTGTTCGCGGCTGCCGTGCGCAGACGGAGGGGGCGCCAAGGGCGGGGGCGGCCGCTTGACGGGGATAAGGAGCCATGAAACGCTTTCGGCAGGGGCTGTGTCCGGATTGATCCCGACGGGTCCAGGCATCAGGGAAGACGTGCAGGATGGAAGAAGATCTCATCGTCGAAATTGGCCGCATCCTGAAACGTGCGGCTCAGGACCAGGATGGCGACTGGGATTTTGCCGGCTACATGTTCGAAACCGGAGACGGTGTGAACAGCGGCGGAGAAATGTTTCGCTTTCGCGCGGGCGTTCGGATCCCTTACCGGCTCGGGCGTGACATGAAAACCATCACAACGGCATTCAGGCGCCTGCGCGAGGTTACCCGTGGCGACGGCGGCGAGTACTGGATCAAGGTTCTGTTCGTTTTGCGCGCAGATGGGGAAATGCGGTTTCTGTTCGAGTTTGACGACTGGGACAGATGGAAAGTGACCCCTGCCAATGTGGATCGCGCCTACGAAAATCTTGTGGGCGACGTCTTTCCTGAAGCGGTACAGAACTGATTGGGGCCTGGCCCCGCACCCGTGCCGACAGTGCTTCCCGGATCCCAAAGGCAACAGGCTGAAAGCTTGTCGCGAAACGTCTGGTGCGGGGCGGTCCGGCGCGGTTGGCGCGGGAGATGGGCACAATCGCGGTGCACAGCGGCGATTGTTTCACATGCCCCCGCCACCAGCCCCAAACCGGCCCGCATGCCCGATCCGGACGCGCCGCCGCGCCATCGCGGGAGGCCCGGCGGAGGCTCAGCCCCGCCGCTGGCATCCACCGCGGCGGGGCCTGTCGTTTTGTTTTCGCATGTCGAAGAGCGCAAAAGTGGTATCCACCTTTGCGCGACATGCGCTGGTTTGTTTTCGCATGTCGAAGAGCGCAAGAGCGGTATCCACTTTTGCGCGACATGCGCTGGTTTGTTTTCGCATGTCGAAGAGCGCAAGAGCGGTATCCACTTTCGCGCGACATGCGCTGGTTTGTTTTCGCATGTCGAAGAGCGCAAAAGTGGTATCCACCTTTGCGCGACATGCGCTGGTTTGTGGTCGCATGTCGAAGAGCGCAAAAGTGGTATCCACTTTTGCGCGACATGCGCTGGTTTGTGGTCGCATGTCGAAGAGCGCAAGAGTGGTATCCACTTTTGCGCGACATGCTCAGCTGCCCCGCCGCCGGCGCCCGCCCCGGCGGCCGCCGCGGCCGCCCTCCGCCGCCGCGCCGGGCGCCTTGTTGAACGCGATCCAGTCGCTGCCGTGGGCATCGTGGTCGAGCAGCAGGTTGGCCGCCCGGATCGCTTCCATCTCGCGCCCCGCCCGGTGTTTCGTCGAGCCGAGGCCGAAGAGCCGCACGAAGCTCTCGTCGTCCATGCCCTCGGGCAGCACCACGCCGGCGGCTTCCACCTCGGCGCGTTTCTCGGCGATCTTCTTCGGCCCCACCGGCAGCGCCAGCGGGTTCATGATCGCCGAGGTCATGCCCATCGCCGCCGCCATCGGCAGGAAGGCGGTGTTGACCCCGTGCCGGTTGGGCAGGCCGAAGGAGATGTTGGAGGCGCCGCAGGTGGTGTTGACGCCAAGCTCGTGGCGCAGCCGCCGCACCAGCGTGAACACCTGCTGCCCGGCGGTGGCCATGGCGCCGACCGGCATCACCAGCGGATCGACCACGATGTCATGGGCGGGGATGCCGAAATCGGCGGCGCGTTCGACGATCTTCTTCGCCACCGCAAACCGCACATCCGGGTCTTCGCTGATGCCGTCGTCATCATTGGAAATCGCCACCACCGGCACGTTGTATTTCTTCACCAGCGGCAGGACGAAGTCCAGCCGCTCCTCCTCGCCGGTCACCGAATTGACCAGCGGACGGCCTTCGGCCACCTCCAGCCCCGCTTCCAGCGCTCCGGGCACCGAACTGTCGATCGCCAGCGGCACATCGACCAGCCCCTGCACCAGCTCGATCATTCTGCGCATCAGCGGCGGTTCGGTCTCGTTGGGGTCGGGGTTGGTGTTGAACACCACCCCGGCATTGACGTCGAGCACAGTGGCCCCGGCGGCGACCTGCGCCACGGCGTCGGTCTCGACGCGGGAAAAGTCCCCCGCCTCCAGTTCGGCGGCCAGAAGCTTGCGCCCGGTGGGGTTGATCCGCTCGCCGATCACGCAGAAGGGCTCGTCGAACCCCATGGTGACGCTCTGGCTCTTGCTTTCGAGAATGGTGCGGGTCATGGGGCGTCTCCTTGAGGTTGGGTGGGCAGGTTGGGCGGGCAGGTTGAGGCGGGGCTCAGGGCGTGCGGGCGGTGGTTTGGCGCGCGAGGCAGGCTTCGAGCCCCGGGTCGGTGAAATCGTCGAAACTGATATGGGCCCCGGCGGCGCGGAGCCGCGCGTCGTCGAGCGCGGAGCGGATGCCGACCACATAGGCGCCGGAAGCGGCGGCGGCGGCAAGGCCGGAGGGGCTGTCTTCGAAGGCGATGCTTTCGGCCGGGGTCACCCCGAGCTGGCGCATGGCTTCGAGATAGGGTTCGGGGTCGGGTTTGGCGCGGGCGCATTCCTCGCCGATCACGATGGTGTCGAAGGCGTCCCGCAGGCCGATGGCTTCGAGCATGGCATCGGCATTGGGGCGCATGGCATTGGTGACGATGGCGCGCGGCCAGCCCTCGGCCTCGGCGCGGCGCACCAGATCCACCACCCCCGGCATGCCCGGATAGGGTTTCGGCAGGCGGGCGCGGAACATTTCTTCCTTGAGTTCGTGCAGCGCCTGCGGGTCGGGCTCGTCGGGGAGAAACTCGGCGATGATGTCGATGTTCTGGCGGCCGTGGATACCCTGGTAATAGAAGCCGTCCGGCGTGGGCACCCCGCGCGCGGTCCAGAGCTCGCGGAACACCTGTTCGTGGATCGGGTCGGACACCAGCATGGTGCCGTCGAGGTCGAAGAGAAGGGCGGGCATGGCGGTCCTTTCAGCGATCGGGGGTCAGGCGCGGCCGCCCGTGGCGATCAGCGCTTTCAGCCGTTCGGGCGGATAGTCGGTGTCGAGCCGTTCGGCGGCGGCGGCGACGATGTCCTCGGGGGCGCCTTCGGTCTCGGCCGGGCCTTCGCGGCGCCAGTCGGCGAGATAATCGTCGGTGCCATGGGCGCCGGATTTCATCGCCGCGCGGTCGATCGCCTCGGCGAAGCGGGCGGGCAATTCGCGCCGCACCGCGCGGCGGCCCTTGCCGACCATCACCTGGGCCGGAATGTCGCGCCAGTAGACGATTGTCAATCCGGGCATGTTCTCCTCCTCTGCTTTCCGGTTACCGCGCCCGGGCCCGGCGGCGGCGGCCAGACCCGACGCCCCGCACCCGGGAAGCGACAGGGTAAGCCTTTCTGCCTCCGGGATAAAGGCGGAACGGGCCGGCGGCCCCGCGGGTCTCTGCCTGGCGATGGCGCGGGTGGCCGGGGAGGGGCCGGGCAGGCGCCCTCCGGCGCGGTCGCCGCCCCAAGGGCGCTTGCCTATCGCTGTCCGAGCGCCTAGTTTCGGGGCAACTCGACATGGAGGGCGCGACGATGGCGCCCAGGCGCTCCGGTGGTGCGGGCGCGTTCCCGGGACCGGTTGAGCCGCCCGCGCCGGAAAACAAGATGGATCCTGACAGCCTCTATGCGGCGCTGGATCTTGGCACGAATTCGTGCCGCATGCTGATTGCCCAGCCCGATGGCAGTCAGTTTCAGGTGGTGGACTCGTTTTCGAAACCCGTCGGTCTTGGTCAGGGGCTGGGCGGCTCGGGGCGGCTCAGCCGGTCGTCCATGGCGCGCACCATCCGGGCGCTCAAGATCTGCAAGCGCAAGCTTTCCAAACACGAAGTCAGGCACATGCGCCTGGTGGCCACCGAGGCCTGCCGGCGCGCCACCAATTCGCGCGAATTCATGGCCTATATCGAGCGCGAGACCGGGCTGAAGCTCGAAATCATCAAGCCGGAGGAAGAAGCGACGCTGGCGGTGATTTCCTGTGCGCCGCTGGTGGGGCGGCGTACCGAACAACTGCTCGTGGTGGACATTGGCGGCGGCTCGACCGAACTGGTCTGGCTCGACCTTTCGGAGATTGCCCCGGGCGACCGGCAGGCGGCGATCATGGCGCTCAGGGGCGGATTGCGTGCCCCGCCCGAACCCGGGCCGGTGGCGCGGGTGGTGGACTGGATCTCGGTGCCATACGGGGTGGCGACGCTGCGCGAACAATTCGACGACGTGAAGGACGATGCCGCCCGCTTCGCGCTGATGAGCTGGTTCTTCGAGGAACAGCTCGGGGGGTTTTCGCCCTTCGCCAACCCGCCCGACCTCAGCGCATTCCAGATCATCGGCACATCGGGGACGGTCACCACCGTGGCCGCGACCCACCTTGGCCTCAGGCGCTACGACCGCAACAAGGTCGATGGGCTGCGGATGACCGCCGACCAGATCGACAAGGTGATTCGCGGCTATCTCGCGGCCGGTCCGGAAGGGCGCCTGAAGGATCCGCGCATCAGCAAGGACCGCCAGGCGCTGATCATGTCGGGGGCGGCGATTCTTCAGGCGCTGTTGCGGGTCTGGCCCACCGACCGGCTCTCGGTCGCCGACCGTGGCCTGCGCGAAGGGCTGCTCTATGCGCAGATGTCGTCGGACGGGGTGCTGGAAGAGGAGACAGCCAGCCCCGGCTAGAGCGCGCCCGGGTCCGTCGCAGTCATGCCACCTGCTTGTCTTGTGACTTTGCCTGGCCTTCATGCGAACCGGGCGCCTCTGCGCGCCGCGTCAGTCATGGCGGGCACAAGAGGCGGTGTGTGCCCCGCGACGCAACCGGCGCCTGTGACCGGCGCCCGTGAACGGCCGATCATGGGTGTGATCCGCGGCAACCGGACCTCGTTGCTGCGCCGCGGCGAGGGCGAACCCGCCCGGGCCTGGGCTGAGGTGGCGATCGCCGGATGGAACCGGGCAGGGCGCCCGGCCCTGCGCCACAGGCTCGACGGGTCGTGAGCAGGGGTCTATCCTGATGCCGGGATGGACGCTGCTGGAGAGACCCGAGCCCATGAAATTCGTCGAATACACCGACAGCGAAGTCATGTGGATGAACCTTGCCGACACGATCGCAGGCGAAATCAACCGTGCGCTGATGACCCATGACAGGGTATCGCTCGCATTGCCCGGCGGCACCACGCCCGGGCCGGTCTATGACGTGCTTTCGGCGGTGGCGCTCGACTGGGCGCGGGTCGATGTTCTGCTCACCGATGAGCGCTGGGTGCCCGAAGACCACCCCCGCTCCAACGCCCGGCTGCTGCGCCAGCGCCTGCTGACCGGCAAGGCGGCGGCGGCGCGTTTTCTGCCCTGGTACAGCGGCGGCAGCGAACCGGGCCTCGATCTGGTCGACCGGATGCAGGAGCTGCGCCCGCTCCTGCCGCTCACCTTCGTGCTGCTCGGGATGGGTGCCGACATGCATGTGGCGAGCCTGATCCCGGGCGCGGACCGGCTCGCCCGGGCGCTTGAAGACGACGCGCCGGAGCTCATGGCAATCCACGCCCCCGGCGCGGATGAGCCCCGCGTTACCCTCACCGCAAGGGTGCTGAACGGTGCAATGCAGAAACACCTGGTGATTCTCGGCAAGGAAAAGCGGGTAAGCCTCGAAAAAGCCATTGCAATCGGCGATCCTCTGCTTGCGCCGGTCACAGCGGTGCTCGACGGGCTCACAATCCACTGGGCAAGCGGCTGACGCAATGAGGTCTGCATCTACGAAGGGCGGGTAAGTGTTTGACAATCTGAGGGATTACCGCGACGGGCAGGGGTCTGTGCGGATCGAGGAGTTGTTCGCAACCGATTCGTCGCGGGCGAAGCGGTTTTCGGTCCGGGCCGACGGGCTCCTGTTCGACTACTCAAAAACCACGATTGACGACGGCGCGCGCGATCTGCTGCTGGCGCTGGCGGAGCGCGCCGGGGTGAGCGCCCGCGCCGAGGCGATGTTTGCCGGCCAGCGGATCAACGAGACCGAGGGCCGCGCGGTGCTGCACACGGCGCTGCGCGATCCGGGGCCGGGGCCGCTGGAGGTCGACGGCAGCGATGTGCTTGAAGAGGTCCATGCCACGCTGTCGCGGATGGAGGATTTCGCCGATGGTCTGCGTACCGGCCGGGTGCGGACGCCGCAGGGCGGGCGTTTCACCGATGTGGTGAATATCGGCATCGGCGGCTCCGATCTCGGCCCGGCGATGGCGACGCTGGCGCTCGCGCCCTATCATGACGGGCCGCGGGTGCATTATGTGTCCAATGTCGACGGCGCCCATATTGCCGACACCATCAAGGGGCTCGACCCCGCGACCACGCTGGTGGTGGTGGCGTCGAAGACCTTCACCACCATCGAGACCATGACCAACGCCGCCACCGCCCGCGACTGGCTCACCCGGCGTCTCGGGGCCGACAAGGTGGGGCGCCATTTCGTGGCGCTGTCGTCCAATCTGGAAAAGACCGCCGAATGGGGGATCGACCCCAGCCGGGTGTTCGGTTTCGAAGACTGGGTCGGCGGGCGCTATTCGGTCTGGGGGCCGATCGGGCTCGGGCTGATGATCGCCGTGGGGCCGAAGAACTTCCGCGCCTTCCTGCTCGGCGGCCACACCATGGACCGCCATTTCCGCACCGCCCGGGGCGCGGACAACATGCCTTTGATGCTCGCCCTCGTCGGGCTCTGGCATCATCAGGTCTGCGGCTACCCGACCCGCGCGGTGCTGCCCTATGAGCAGCGGCTGTCGCGGCTGCCGGCCTATCTTCAGCAACTGGAGATGGAGTCGAACGGCAAGGGCGTGGCGATGTCGGGCAAGCCGCTCGGCTACGCCTCCGGCCCGGTGGTCTGGGGCGAGCCCGGCACCAACGGCCAGCACGCGTTCTACCAGTTGATCCACCAGGGCACCCAGGTGGTGCCCTGCGAATTCATGGTCGGCGCTCATGGCCACGAGCCGGAGCTTGCGCATCAGCACCGGCTGCTGATCGCCAATTGCCTCGCCCAGTCCGAAGCGCTGATGAAGGGCCGCGGGCTCGATGTGGCGCGAGAGAGGATGGCGGCGAAAGGGTTCACCGGCGACGAGCTTGAACGCCAGGCCCGCCACCGCGTCTTCCCCGGCAACCGGCCCTCGACCACGCTGGCCTATGACAAGCTCACCCCCTTCGTGCTCGGCCAGATCCTGGCGCTCTACGAACACCGGGTGTTCGTCGAAGGCACGATCCTCGGGATCAATTCCTACGACCAATGGGGCGTCGAGCTTGGCAAGGAACTGGCGACGGCGCTGGGGCCGGTGGTCTCGGGCGAACAGGGCACCGAAGGCAAGGACGGCTCGACCGCGGCGCTGGTGCATTTCCTGCGCGAGGCGGGCCAGACGTAAGCGTCCGGCAGCCTTGGCCCCATGCGATTGTCCCGAAGCGGGCTGGCCCCGTCCGGCAAACCCGTGCGGCGAAGCCCGGGGAACCCGGCATCGGCCACCGGGGAGCGCCTCCGGGGAGCGCCCCGGGGGGGCGTTTGGCTCAGACCCGGTCGGCGTCGTGGACCAGGCGCAAATGCGCCGGCTGGCCGCCGGTTCCCTTGACCACGGGGCGCGGCGTCCGGGGCCCGTCTTCAGCGATCCGGCTGGCGAAATCCCGGCTGCGCGGCGCGAAGGCATCGGCATCGCCGGAGAGCCGGTCACGCGCGACCGGCTGCGGGGCGGGGTGGGGTCCGGCCGGCCGGGCGCCGAGACCGGGGGCGTCAAGACCGGGAGCGCCGAGGCCGGGAGCGCCGAGGCCGGGAGCATCGGAGCGGGCGCGGGTCAGGTCGATCGCCCGGGTCTCGATGTCGCGGATCATGAACCGGCGCGGGCCACGGCCGATTCGGCCACGGGTTTCGAGCACGCCGAGAATGCGGGTCACCAGGCCCTGAGCGTCGCGCAGCGGCAACAGCATCATCTGCCCTTCGAGCGGCGGCCGGGTGAAGCCGGTGTCGGACCCCAGCGTGAGCCGCACCACGGCGGGGGTTTCCATGACCTCCTGAACCGCCCGCTGCACCTCGGCGCGCGCGTCGGGCAGAAACATCGCGCTGATCGGCATGCCGCGCACTTCCATTGCCATCAGATCGTTGAGATGCATGCCCGCGAGGCGGATACGGGCGAGGCCGGGGGCCATGCGTTCGAGCACGAAGGCATATTGCAGCACATCGGCGATACCGCGCGGGTCCACCTCGGCGCGGGCGGGCATGGCACGGCCGTTGCGCAGGCCTTCCCAATAGGCCTCGACCCGGCCCAGCGCCGGGAACAGAACCCGCCTCCGCTTGCTCCCGATCGAAACGACGTTGTCACCGTCCATGTTGCGCGTCATCTTCCGCCCCCCAACCTGTTGTAACCAGCCCCCCCCGGGGCCCCGGCCTCAGCCGCTTCGGCCGATATTGCCCCCGTTTGGGGGAGGTGCTATCGACACGGGGCCGCCTTGGCCACTGCCCAATTCTGCCACATTCAGAACGCATTTGGTGGGAAATCTTACGAAAGGGTTAATTTCCAGATGATCAACTCGATGACCGGTTTCGCCACGCTCAAGGGCCAGCTGGATGGCTGGAGTTGGAACTGGGACATTCGCGCGGTCAACGGGCGCGGGCTGGATCTGCGGCTGAAGCTGCCCGACTGGCTGCCCGGCCTCGAAACCGGGGCGCGCAAGCTGGTGGCCAGGGCGGTGGCGCGCGGCAATGTCACGCTGGGGCTGCGGCTCAGCCGCGAGGCGGCCGAGGGCGCCCTGGCGCTGAACCGCGCGGGGCTCGACAGTGCGGTCACGCTGCTGGGCGAGATCGACGCCGCCTTCGCCGCCCGGGGGCTGGCGCTCACCCCGCCCTCCGCCGTGGAGGTCGCGGCGATGCGCGGCGTGCTTGACACCAGCGCCCCGGAGGAAGACCCGGCCCCGCTGGCGGCGGCGCTGCTGGCACAACTGCCCGAACTGCTCGCCGCCTTCGGGACGATGCGGGCACATGAGGGAAGGGCGCTCGCCCAGGTGCTGGAAGACCGGCTCGGCGCCATCGAAGCCCTGGTGGGCGAAGCCTCGGCGGCGGTCGAGGCCCGCCGCGAAGCCCAGGCGGACACCCTCCGCGCCGCCCTTGCCCGGGTGCTCGACAATACCGAGGGCGCCGACCCCGACCGCGTCGCCCAGGAACTGGCGCTGATCGCGGTGAAATCCGACGTCCGCGAGGAAATCGACCGGCTCGGCGCCCATGTGGCGCAAGCCCGCGATCTGATCCGCAGCGGCAGCCCCTGCGGGCGCAAGCTCGATTTCCTGATGCAGGAATTCAACCGCGAGGCCAACACGCTCTGCGCCAAGGCGCAGTTTCAGGAGCTCACCCGGGTCGGGCTGGAGATCAAGGCGGTGGTCGACCAGATGCGCGAACAGGTTCAGAACGTCGAATAGGGGGCAGGGGGCGGCATGGCGAGCAACACCGACACCGGAAACGGCAGCGGCGTGGATACCGGCATTGATACGGGCACCCGCCGCGGGCTGCTGATCATCCTCTCCTCGCCCTCGGGGGCCGGCAAGTCGACGCTGGCCAGACGGCTGATGGCCTGGGATCCGAGCCTCAGCTTCTCGGTCTCCGCCACCACGAGGGTGCCGCGCCCCGGCGAGGAAGACGGGGTGCATTACCATTTCATCTCCGAGGCGGCGTTCAGACAGCAGGTGGCCGACGGTGCGATGCTCGAACATGCCCATGTGTTCGGCCATTTCTACGGCTCCCCCGAAGCCCCGGTCCGTGCCGCCATCGACGCCGGGCGTGACGTGCTGTTCGATGTCGACTGGCAGGGCGCCGAGCAGATCAAGCATTCCGCCCTGCGCGACCATGTGCTGTCGGTCTTCGTGCTGCCGCCCTCGATCGCCGAGCTTCGCCGCCGGCTGGTGTCGCGCGGCCAGGATGCGGCCGACGTGATTGCCGGGCGGATGCAGAAATCCTGGGACGAGATCAGCCATTGGCACGGCTATGATTACGTGCTGGTCAATGACGACCTCGACACCACCTTCGCCCGGCTCAGGACCATCGTCGCCGCCGAACGGCTACGTCAGGCCCAGCAACCGGGCCTCGTGCCGTTCATCCGCAAGTTGCAAGCCGAATTCGAGGAGGACACAGCATGATCTGGGAACTCGACGGAATCGCCCCCGAGATCGCCGAAGACGCCTGGCTCGCGCCCGATGCGCAGGCCATCGGCAAGGTCACCATGGAGGCGGGCAGCTCCGCATGGTTCGGCGTGGTGATGCGCGGCGACAACGAGCGCATCACCGTGGGCGAAGGCTCGAACCTTCAGGAACACACCGTCTGCCATACCGATCCCGGCTTCCCGGTGGTCATCGGCCGCAATGTCACCATCGGCCACAAGGCGATGATCCATGGCTGCGAGATCGGCGACGGCGCGCTGATCGGCATGGGGGCGACGATCCTCAACGGCGCGAAGATCGGCAAGGGTTGCCTGATCGGCGCCGGGGCGCTGGTGACCGAAGGCAAGGAGATCCCCGAGGGGTCGCTGGTGATGGGTGCGCCCGGCAAGGTGGTGCGTCCGCTCGACGCGGCCGCGCGCGCCGCGCTGATCGCCTCCGCCGAGCGCTACCGGGCCAATGCCGCGCGCTTCCGCACCGGCCTGAAACCCGCCGGCTGAACCGGGTCCGGGCGGCTTGTCCGGGGGGGATCCGGGTGGCTGTCCGGGGGACAGTCCGGGCGATCAGGGAAACGGCGATCCGGGCAGGGCAGAAGAGGCCAACGGCTTCCCCGCAATCCCCCGCGCGGCCATCCGGCGCCAAACCCGCAGGCCTCTGCCCGGCATCACGCAGCCGCCGCCCCACCCAAACCAGAGACCACCCGCCCGAAAGCGCGCGTCCTTTTTCTTGGGGAAAATACTCCCGGGGGTCCGGGCGGGGGTCCGGGGGGCGGGCCCCCCGGTGCCGGCCGTTCGACCGAAGGCCAGCACCTCCCTCAGTCGGTCCTCGGCCGGTCCTCAGTCGGTCCCCCGGTAAGGCTCCACATATTGCAGCGCCATATCCCAGGGGAAGAAGATCCAGGTGTCCTGGCTCACCTCGGTGATATAGCTGTCCACCAGCGGCTTGCCCTTGGGCTTGGCATAGACGGTGGCGAGATGCGCCTTGGGCAGCAGATCGCGCACCACTTCGAGGGTCTTGCCGGTGTCGACCAGATCGTCGATGATCAGAACCCCTTCGCCGTCCCCCACCAGATCCATGTCCGGGCTTTTCAGCACCACCGCCTCGCCCCGGGTCTGGCGGTTGTAGCTCTTCACGGAGATCGTATCGACCACACGGATGTCAAGCTCGCGCGAGACGATCATCGCCGGGGCCATGCCGCCGCGGGTGATGGCGATCACCGCCCGCCAGGCGCCGTCTTCGCCGGGGCCCTGTTTGTCGAGCCGCCAGGCCAGCGCCCGCGAATCGCGGTGGATCTGGTCCCAGGAGACGTGAAATCCCTTCTCATGCGGCAGGCGGTCGCTCATGGGTCTTTCCTCCCGGTCAGGGCGTCGATGTCGGGGGCGTCGATCGCCTTCATGCCGATGGCATGGTAGCCCGCATCCACATGGTGGGTCTCGCCCGAAACGGCGGCGCCGAGGTCCGAGAGCAGATAGAGCGCCGAATTGCCCACATCCTCGATGGTCACCGTCCGGCGCAGCGGCGCGTTGAGCTCGTTCCACTTGAGGATATAGCGGAAATCGCCGATGCCGGAGGCCGCCAGCGTCTTGACCGGCCCGGCGGAGATCGCGTTCACCCGGATGCCCTGTTTGCCGAAATCCTCCGCAAGGTAGCGCACGCTCGCCTCCAGCGCCGCCTTGGCCACGCCCATCACGTTGTAATGCGGCATCACCCGTTCGGCCCCGAGATAGGAGAGCGTCAGCATCGCCCCGCCGCCTGCCATCAGCGGCGCGGCGCGGGCGGCGACGGCGGTGAAGGAATAGACCGAAATATCCATCGTCGAGCGGAAGTTTTCGCGGCTGGTCTGCGCATATCCGCCGCGCAGTTCGGCCTTGTCGGAAAAGCCGATGGCATGGACCAGAAAATCGAGCGTACCCCATTCCCTGGCGATCCCGGCAAACAGCGCGTCGATCGAGGCATCGTCCCCGACATCGCAATCGGCCACAATGGGCGCCCCGAGCTGTTCGGCCAGCGGCAGGGCGCGTTTCTTCATCACCTCGCCCTGGTAGGTCAGCGCAAGTTCCGCCCCGGCGCCGTGCAGCGCCTTGGCGATGCCCCAGGCCATGCTCTTGTCATTGGCCAGCCCCATGATGAGACCGCGCTTTCCTCGCATCAATCCGCCAGACATTGGATATTCCTTGTCCCCTGCATATCGGTTAAACCGACTTAGGCCATTGTTTCGGCTGCATCAAGACATGCGGTGCGGTGTGGGCGGCATTTCTTGACGTAACGGCAACCGGGCCGGATCATGGGCCGGAACGGGTCCGGCAGCGGCTGACAACGGGCTGGCAACGGGCAGGCCACGGTCTGGCAACGGTCTGGCAACGGGCCGACAAGGGGATGAAAACGGGGTGAAAAGGTGGTGACATGAGCGACCGCAGCGGCATTTTCGCAGGCGACGATCCTTTTGCCATCGCCCGGGCCTGGGCAAACGAGGCCGGGGCGCGGGAGATCAACGATCCCAACGCCATGGCGCTGGCCACGGTGGACGAGGCCGGCCTGCCCAACGTCCGGATGGTGCTGCTCAAGGAGATCGAGGCCGGGGCTTTCGTGTTCTACACCAATTACGGTTCCGCCAAGGCGCGCGAGATCGACAGCGCCGGCAAGGCGGCTTTCGTGATGCACTGGAAGAGCCTGCGCCGTCAGATCCGCGCCCGCGGGCTGATCGAGCGTGAAGACGGCCCCCAGGCCGACGCCTATTTCGCCTCGCGCCATCTCAACAGCCGGATCGGCGCCTGGGCCTCGCACCAGTCCGAACCGCTGGCCTCGCGCGCCGCGCTGCTGGGCGAAGTGGCGAAGGTTTCGGCGAAATTCAGGCTCAACCCGCCCCGGCCGCCGTTCTGGGGCGGCTACCGTCTGAAACCGCTGGAAATCGAGTTCTGGGCCGACGGGCCCTTCCGTTTGCACGACCGGTTCCGCTGGCAGCGCGACACGCCCGACGCGGATTGGCACATCCACAGGTTGAACCCGTAATCCGCAAAGGACGCCGCGTAAACACGGGCTCCGGCCCGGAAACCGGCGTATTCCGCTTGTGTGCCTCGCCCAAATCTCTCTAGATTGGGTTGGGATGGAAGGTAACAGGTGACGCAATGACGGATGAACACGATCCGGCTGACAGGCAGACTTTGCATGGCCGCGTGAAGTGGTTCGATCCAGGCAAGGGATTTGGCTTCGTGGTGGCGGACGGCGGCGGTCCGGACATATTGTTGCACGCCAATGTGGTGCGCAATTTCGGGCAAAGCTCGGTGGCGGACGGGGCCGGGGTTTCGCTGATCGCGCAGACCACCCAACGCGGGATGCAGGCGGTCGAGATGCTCGCGATCGAACCGCCGCAGACCGGCTCCGAGGACGCTGCGGCGCTCGCCGAAGACCGGGTGGATCTTGCCGATGCCGGGCCGCTGGAACCGGCGCGGGTGAAATGGTTCGACAAGGGCAAGGGCTTCGGCTTCGCCAATGTCTTCGGCCGCAACGAAGACGTGTTCATTCACGTCGAGGTTCTGCGCCGTTCGGGCTTTGCCGATCTGCAACCGGGTGAGGCAGTGAGCCTGCGCGCGATCGACGGATCCCGCGGCCGGATGGCGGTGCTGGTCGCGGCCTGGGACGCGGGGCTGGCGGAAGATGACCACTGAAGCGACCGCAGGGCCAGGCCGCGCCGCTGCGCTGGCGGCACCGGGACGGGGCGTGGGACGGGTCGTTTCGCGGGCCGTGGTACTGGCCGTGGCGTTGGTAATGGCGCTGGTGGTGGCGCCGGTTCCGGATCTCGGTACCGGTGCGGCGCGGGCGGACGGCTGCGCGGCCGACCGGGTGGACATCCGGGGCGACTGGGGTCGCGCCCGGTTCAGCGTCGAAATCGCCGACGAGCCCGCCGAACAGGCACGCGGGCTGATGTTCCGCGAGAGCCTTGCGCCGTTTGCGGGCATGCTCTTCGTCTATCCCCGGCCGGGGAGCCCCCGGTTCTGGATGAAAAACACGCTGATCCCGCTCGACATGCTGTTCATCGCGCCGGACGGCCGCGTCGCGCATGTGCACCACCGCGCGGTGCCCGGCGATCTGACCACGATCGGCGGCGGCGACGGCATCCTGGCGGTGCTGGAAATCCGCGGCGGCATGGCCGAAACCCTGGGTATCGTCCCGGGCGACCAACTGCGCCACATGGCCTTTGACGCGGCGGGCGCGGCCTGGCCTTGCGACGCGCCGGAGGATGGCCCTGGCCCCGGGCAATAGGGCGCGCGAGAGGGCTTCCCTTTTGCGGTCCGGCTCCTGTAAGAAGCCCCCTGTGACGCCGCGGTCGGGGCGTAGCGCAGCCTGGTAGCGCGCCTGTTTTGGGTACAGGAGGTCGTGAGTTCGAATCTCGCCGCCCCGACCATCGGACTTTCCTGTTACGGTCTGGTTCCGGTCCGGGCCGAGGCCAGCGAGGCCAGAGGGCGGCGCGCAGCTCGGACGTTTGGCCAGCGCGTGAGAATTCCGCATAACCGCCGAAACCCGCACAACATGAGGTGCGATGAGCGCCCGTATGTCCATATGTTGTGGTGCTGGACTGGCGGATTTTTGCCTTCCGTCGCAAAACCGTACTTCGACGCGCTTGCCTGTGACGGTTTTGCCGCAATGAATCGCTGGTCGGCAAAGTCTTGTCCACAGGCGGATTGCAACCCGGCGCGCGCTCCCGGGGCGAACGGCCTGAAAACGAACGGCTTTGAGAATTGCTCCACATCCTATCCCCAGTCAACAGGCGCGCGTGCAATTGTTTCGCCGAAAGAAACAATGACGGGTGCATAAAATCGCGTTGACGCGACCGTGAGGATACGCCAGTTTGTGCGCGTTGACCGTGGGGCCACAACATATGGTGGTCACGACCACGAGGGGCGACAACACACGCATCTTCCTCCTCGCGCGCACGAGGGACAGGGCCGTCGGCGCCATGCTTTGCATCGGCGGCCCGAGCGGGTGTGTTTGCCGTTCCCCCGTGGCGGGTGCGGCCGGCAGGGAGCGAAAACAAGCGCGGCGAAGCGCGGGAAATCAGGCACGGGCGGCGTCTGCCGCCAGCAAAGGGAACACAGGCGATGAAAATCGACAGGAAATTTACCGAAGCCGGCAAGGATGCTTACGCCGCTCTGAGCTTTACCACCACCACGTCCGAGATCCGCAACCCCGACGGCACGCTGGTGTTCCATCTCGACGATGTGGAAGTGCCTGAAAGCTGGAGCCAGGTGGCCTCCGACGTGATCGCGCAGAAATATTTCCGCAAGGCAGGCGTTCCGGCGGCGCGGCGGGCGGTGCCGGAAGAGGGGGTGCCGGAATTTCTCTGGCGCCACGAGCCTGACCGCGCGGTGCTCGACAGCCTGCCCGAAGAGGCGCGTTTCACCGGTGAAACCTCGGCCAGACAGGTGTTCGACCGGCTCGCCGGCGGCTGGGCCTATTGGGGCTGGAAGGGCGGCTATTTCACCACCGAGGCAGATGCACGCGCCTTCTACGACGAAATGCGCTACATGCTCGCCGCCCAGATGGCGGCGCCGAATTCGCCGCAATGGTTCAACACCGGGCTGCACTGGGCCTATGGCATCGAGGGGCCGAGCCAGGGGCATTTCTACGTCGACCACGATTCGAAGATCCTGACCCGCTCGAATTCGGCCTATGAACATCCCCAGCCCCATGCCTGTTTCATCCAGTCGATCGGCGACGATCTGGTGGGCGACGGCGGCATCATGGATCTGTGGGTGCGCGAGGCGCGGCTGTTCAAATACGGCTCCGGCACCGGCACCAATTTCTCCAGCCTGCGCGCCGCCAACGAGCCGCTCTCGGGCGGCGGCAAGTCTTCCGGCCTCATGGGCTTTCTCAGGATCGGCGACCGCGCCGCGGGGGCGATCAAGTCGGGCGGCACCACGCGGCGCGCCGCCAAGATGGTCATTGTTGACGCCGACCACCCGGATATCGAGGAATTCATCAACTGGAAGGTGAAGGAAGAGCAGAAGGTCGCGGCTCTGGTGGCCGGCTCGAAGATGCACGAGCGTCACCTCAACGAGATCTTCGACGCGATCCATTCTTGGGACGGTGACAGTGCCGACGCCACCGACCCGAAGAAGAACCCCTCGCTCAAGGGGGCGATCCGCGCCGCCAAGCGCCATGCGATCCCGGAAAACTACGTCAAGCGGGTGCTCGACTACGCCCGGCAAGGCTATGGCGCGATCGAGTTTCCGACCTATGACACCGATTGGGACGGCGAGGCCTATGCCAGCGTCTCGGGGCAGAACTCGAACAACACCGTGCGCATCACCGACGCCTTCCTGAAGGCGGTGGAGGAGGATTCCGACTGGGAACTTCTGCGCCGCACCGACGGCTCCGTCGCCCGCACCATCAGGGCGCGCGACCTCTGGGACCAGATCGGCCATGCCGCCTGGGCTTCGGCCGACCCCGGCATCCAGTATCACGACACCATCAACCAGTGGCATACCTGCCCCGAAGACGGCGAGATCCGCGGCTCCAACCCGTGCTCGGAATACATGTTCCTTGACGACACCGCCTGCAACCTCGCCTCGATGAACCTGCTGTCCTTCCTGAAGGACGGTGTGTTCGACGCCGAAAGCTATATCCACGCCACGCGCCTCTGGACCCTCACGCTGGAAATCAGCGTGATGATGGCGCAATTCCCCTCGAAGGAGATCGCCCAGCGGTCTTACGACTTCCGCACCCTCGGCCTCGGCTATGCCAATATCGGCGGGCTGCTGATGAACCTCGGGATCGGCTACGATTCCCGCGAGGGCCGGGCGCTCACCGGGGCGCTGACCGCGATCATGACCGGCGTCGCCTATGCCACCTCGGCGGAGATGGCCGGCGAGCTTGGCGCCTTCGACGGCTATGGGCGCAACGCCCAGCACATGCTGCGGGTGATCTCCAACCATCGCAACGCCGCTTTCGGCCACAAGGACGGCTATGATGGCCTCACGGTCAACCCGGTCGCCCTCGACCATGCGGGCTGCCCCGACCACCGGCTGGTCGAGCTGGCGATGGCCTCCTGGGACGAAGCCCTGCGCCTCGGCCGGCAGCACGGCTACCGTAACGCGCAGGTTTCGGTGCTGGCGCCCACCGGCACCATCGGGCTGGTGATGGATTGCGACACCACCGGGATCGAGCCCGATTTCGCGCTGGTGAAATTCAAGAAACTCGCGGGCGGGGGCTATTTCAAGATCATCAACCGTTCGGTGCCCGCGGCGCTTGTGGCGCTCGGCTACGGCTCGGCCGAGATCGAGGAAATCATCGCCTATGCGGTCGGCCACGGCTCGCTCGGCAATGCCCCCGGCATCAACCCGGTGACGCTGAAAGCGAAGGGCTTCGGCGAGGCGGAGATTGCCAAGCTCGAAGCCGGCCTCGCCTCGGCCTTCGACATCCGCTTCCTGTTCAACCAGTGGACGCTCGGCGAAGATTTCTGCCGCGAAACCCTCGGGCTGACCGATGCCGAACTCGGCGACCCCGCCTTCGATCTGCTGAAGCATATCGGCTTCTCGAAAGGCGATATCGACGCCGCCAACGACCATGCCATCGGCACCATGACCCTCGAAGGCGCGCCGCATCTGCGCCCTGAACATTACCATGTGTTCGACACCGCCAATCCGGCGGGCAAGAAGGGCACCCGCTTCCTTTCGGTCGAAAGCCACATCACCATGATGGCGGCGGCGCAGAGCTTCATCTCCGGGGCGATCTCGAAGACGGTCAACATGCCCAATGACGCGACCATCGCCGATTGCCAGGAGGCCTATGAGCTGAGCTGGAAACTCGGGGTGAAGGCCAATGCGCTCTACCGCGACGGCTCCAAGCTGAGCCAGCCGCTGGCCTCGGCGCTGGTGGAAGACGACGAGGAGGCCGAAGAGATTCTCGCCACGGGCAGCGCCACCGAAAAGGCGGCGGTGCTCGCCGAAAAGGTGATCGAGAAGGTGGTGGTGAAGGAGATCGTCCGCTCCCACCGCGAGAAGATGCCCGAGCGGCGCAAGGGCTATACCCAGAAGGCCACCATCGGCGGCCACAAGGTCTATCTGCGCACCGGCGAATATCGCGACGGTTCGCTTGGCGAAATCTTCATCGACATGCACAAGGAGGGCGCGGGCTTCCGGGCGATGATGAACAATTTCGCCATCGCGGTCTCGGTGGGCCTGCAATACGGCGTGCCGCTGGAGGAATTCGTCGACGCCTTCACCTTCACCAAATTCGAGCCCGCGGGCATGGTGCAGGGCAACGATTCGATCAAGAACGCCACCTCGATCCTCGACTATATCTTCCGCGAGCTGGCGGTGTCCTATCTCGACCGCACCGACCTCGCCCATGTCCAGCCGCAGGGCCATACCTTCGACGATCTCGGCCGCGGCGCCGAGGAGGGGGTGTCGAACATCAAGGAGATGAGCGAGACCGCGGCGAGCCGCAGCCTCGAAGTGCTCAAGCAGATCAGCTCGACCGGCTATCTCCGCAAGCGCCTGCCGCAGGAGCTTGTGGTGCTCCAGGGCGGGGTCGAGGAGCATCATCACCTCAACGAGGGCGACACGCTTGGCGCGCTGCACGCCCTGGTGCCCGAAACCGCCGATGCCCGCGCGGGCGGCACGCTGCTGAGAACCGGCACCTCCGGCGCTGCCACTACGGGGATGTCCTCTGGCGTGGTCAGCACCCCCATGGACGCACGGGCAAAAGCGCGGATGCAGGGCTACGAGGGCGATCCCTGCAACGAATGCGGCAATTACACGCTGGTGCGCAACGGCACCTGCCTCAAATGCAACACCTGCGGCTCCACCACGGGGTGCAGCTGACGAAAGGACGCAAACAGCGGTTCGGACAGGGACCGGACCACAATCAGGAATACGGGGCGCGGGAAACCGCCTCCCGGTGCCGATAGGGCCGCAGGCAAGAGTACATGGGCGGTATCCAACGATGAGCCTTATCAGCAAAACTGGGGAGCCCTCGGGCTCCCCGCTTCTTTTATGCCGCCGACTCACCGGGGAACGCGATAAATCCATAAAATCGACAAGCTTTTTCTCATATTGCAAGGTATCTTTAGTATAGGTCGCGCGGAAAACCGGTTTCGAACCGGCGCGACAGAGTGCCGCAAAGAGGGAAAACTGTCATGATGGGTCTGCTGCTGTGGTACAATCCCGAAACCGAAGTCGGGTTGATCTGGTGTGAAGATCAGGGCCCGCTGGCCGTTCTCGGGGCCGACGTGCCGTTGCCAGAGGGCGCGGGGCCCTTGCATTGCGGTGACCAGCTTCGGTTCAGCCTCGAAATGCGCGACGGGCTGCGCTGTGTCCGCGACGTGATCGACTGCGCCGCGGCCACCGGAGAGACCGCCCCGCATGAGATCATGGCGGATTTTCATCGCGCACGGGATGCGGAGCGCAGGCTTCGGGTGGTGGCCTGAGCGAATCCCGGACCGGCAGGGGACGGCGCCGGACGCAGCAGCGCCCGGGTGCGGGCATCGGCTTCGCCGGCGTGTTTCGCGCATCAAATCTTACAAAATACCTCTTTTGTTCTCATTTGTGCTTGCATTCACCGCGAACATATGAGAACAAATAGCCAACACCGAACAGGCCGCACAGTCGGCAAAAGCGAGCAGGAGCCAGACATGATGAACGAAGTCAAAGCCATCCTCATGCGGTCCTCGTCGACGATCTGGCAGGATCTCGCCGGCGGCATCGGATTGGTCGTTGTGCTCGTCGGCGGGCTGTATCTGCCCGGGCTGCTCTGAACTTGCCCACCCATTGCCTGCCTGCGGATCGAGAGGGTCTTTCCCGCGTGCCTGTCCCCTCGCGGAGATCCCGTCCCCCCGGCCGAAGCCTGAGCCCGAAGCCTGAGCTTCAACCCGGCCGGTCCCGAACCCGCGTTGACTTCCGCCCGCTCCCCCCGGAGCCGGGCGGAATTTTTTGGGCGGTTTTCAGTTTGCCTTTCCGGCGGCCTCGTCCATCGCCGCAAGGGTCGCGTCCCAGGCGAGCAGGATCGAGGGGTGGCGGTTGCGATAGGCCGCGGCGGGGCGCAACACTTCAAGCTCTTCGAAAGGGGCAGGCGGGGTCGGGCCATCGGCGGTCAGCATCGCCTCAAGCGCGGCGCGCGCGGTGGCGATGGTCGCCCGGTCGGCGCCGATCGCCGCGCGGCCCAGCACCGAAGCCGAGGCCTGTCCGAGGGCGCAGGCGCGCACCTGTTGCGCGAAGCGGGCGATTCGTCCGTGCTCAAGGGCCAGATGCACCGTCACCGTCGAGCCGCAGAGCGGCGAGCGCTTGCGGGCGCTGGCCCCGGGGGCATCGGGGGTATCGGGCCCGTCGAGCCGCCCGGCATGGGGAATATCGGCGGCAAGCGCCAGAATCCGGCCCGAATAGAGCGCCTCAAGGCTGTCGTCCGACATGGCTTTCCCTCTGGTCAGGTGTCCCATAGATAGAGACGATGCCCGGGAATGGAAAGGATTGGCCATGAGGTTCGACCCGTCAACACTGCGTTACACGGCCGACGGGCTTCTGCCCGCGATCGCCCAGGACGCCCGGAGCGGCGAGGTGCTGATGCTCGCCTGGATGAATGCCGAGGCCGTGGCGCGGACGCTGGAGAGCGGCCGGGTCACCTATTGGTCGCGGTCGCGGCAGGCCTTCTGGGTCAAGGGCGAGACCTCGGGGCATGTCCAGACGCTGGTGGAGATGCGCCTCGATTGCGACCGCGACGCGCTGTTGCTGCTGGTGGAGCAGGAGGGGCCGGCCTGCCATACCAACCGGCGGTCGTGCTTCTTTACCGCGGTGCGGGGGGGCGACGAGGTGGTGCTGTCGGAGCCGATGGTGTGACGGCGCGACGGGGCTGGTCCGGGATAATCCGCTTTCAAAATGCGAACTGTGCACCAAAGGGGCACAATCCTGTAACGCGTCAGACCCCGAGCCGGGCGCGGATTTCTGCGGCCGTGACACCCTCGGCGCGATAGCTGCGGATGGCGCGGGCGTCGTCGCGTTTGGCGAGCCGTTTGCCGGCCCGGTCGCGGATCAGCCGGTGGTGGTGATAGGCCGGGGTCGGGAGGTCGAGCAGGCGCTGGAGCAGCACATGGACCGGGGTGGCGGCGAAGAGATCGGCGCCGCGCACCACCTCGGTGATGGCCTGGGCGGCGTCATCCACCACCACGGCGAGGTGATAGGAGGTGCCGATATCCTTGCGGGCGAGCACCACATCGCCGATCTGCGCGCGCATCTCCGCCGGGTCCGGGGTCCGGGTGCCACGATGCCCGGGGCCGGTCTCGGTGAAGCGGAGGGGGCCTGCGAGCTCCAGCGCGCGGGCGAGGTCGAGGCGGAGGGCGTCGCCGGGCTTGCGGTCCGTCATCGGGCGGCCACGGCAGGTGCCGGGATAGGCGGGCCCATCCGGCCCCGGTTCCGGTGCGGGCGCGGCGCCTTCCTGCGGCGCCGAAAGCGCGGCGCGGATGTCGGCGCGGGTGCAGGAACAGGGGTAGGTGACGCCAAGCCCGGCGAGTCGGGCGAGGGCGGCGTCATAGGCGGGCTGGCGGGTGGACTGGCGCATCACCGGCTCCTCCCAGGTGAGGCCGAGCCAGCGGAGGTCTTCGTAGATCGCCGTTTCATACGCCGCCCGGCAACGGGGAAGGTCGATATCTTCGATCCGCAACAGAAACCGCCCCCCCGCGGCCCGGGCGCGCTCCCAGGCGGTGAGCGCCGAGAAGGCATGGCCCAGATGCAGGAGCCCGGTGGGGGAAGGGGCGAAGCGGGTGATCATCCCCCGCCGTTCCCGTCGCCCGCCGCCAGCCAGCCTTGCCAATCGGCCTTGGCGCGGTCGGTATAGGCTTGGTAACGGTCGCGCCGCCCGCGACGGCCGCGTTTCAGCCCTTCGACCGGCGGGAACAGCCCGAAATTCACGTTCATCGGCTGGAAGCTCTTCGCCTCGGCGCCGCCGGTGATATGGCTGACCAGCGCGCCCATTGCGGTGGTGGCGGGCACCGGGGGCAGGGGGCGGCCGGTCAGCTCGGCGGCGGCGAGACGGCCCGCGAGCAGCCCCATGGCCGCGCTTTCCACATAGCCTTCGACGCCGGTGACCTGACCCGCGAAACGGATATGCGGACGGCTGCGCAGGCGCATTTCGGCGTCGAGCAGGGTGGGAGAATTCATGAACGTGTTGCGGTGGATGCCGCCGAGCCGGGCGAAACGCGCGGCCTCCAGCCCCGGGATCATCCGGAACACCTGCTTTTGGGCGCCATATTTCATCTTGGTCTGGAAGCCGACGATGTTGAACAGCGTGCCCAGCGCGTTGTCGCGGCGCAGTTGCACCACCGCATAGGGCTTCTCGCCGGGGGCATGGGCGTTGGTCAGCCCCACCGGCTTCATCGGCCCGTGGCGCAGGGTGTCGCGGCCACGCTCGGCCATCACCTCGATCGGCAGGCAACCGTCGAAATAGCTGGCGGTCTCGCCGTCGCGGAAGTCGGTCTTTTCGGCCGCAAGCAGCGCGTCGATGAAAGCCTCGTATTGCGCGCGGTTCATCGGGCAGTTGAGATAGGCGCGGCGTTCGGCCTCGGTCTCGCCCTTGTCGTAGCGCGACTGCGCCCAGGCGGTGGTCATGTCGATGCTGTCGGCATGGACGATCGGGGCGATGGCGTCGAAGAAGGCAAGCCGCTCGGCGCCGGTCTCCTCCATGATCGCTTGCCCCAAAGCCTCGGAGGTCAGCGGACCGGTGGCGAAGATCCAGTGGCCGTCGGCGGGCAGTGTCGTCACCTCGCCGGCCTCCACCCGGAGGTTCGGCAGCGCCCGGAGCCTTTCGGTGACGAAATCGGCGAAGCCCTCGCGGTCCACCGCCAGCGCGCCGCCCGCGGGCAGCCGGTGGGCATCGGCGGCCTGCATGGTGAGCGACCCCGCGGCGCGCATCTCCCAATGCAGAAGCCCCACGGCGTTCTGGGCGCTGTCATCGGAGCGGAAGGAGTTGGAACAGACCATCTCGGCGAATTTGCCGGTCTGGTGGGCAAAGGTACCCACGGCGGGGCGCATCTCGTGCAGCACCACGTCAAGCCCGGCATTGGCCGCGGCCCAGGCGGCTTCGGACCCGGCCATGCCGCCGCCGACGATATGAAGTGTCTCGGTCATGGGGTCCGCGTGTAAGGCGGCACAGGCAAAAAGAAAAGGGCGGGAAAGCGGCTGCGGCCCGGCGGGCCTTGGGGAGACATGCCGTCCGGGGAAACCGGTAAACAAACGGTCAACCCGATCCGGGGGAGGTGGTCAGTGGGTTTGTAACGCTTTGTAATCAGGTTGAAAAACAGCGTTTTCATTAGTCCGGTATTCCGGACTAATGAAATCTCTCCCCATGCAAACCCGGCGCAAGTCCGTCGTTCCGGGGCTTTTGTTCCGCAGTGGACATTCCGGCCCTGCCGGGGCTGGTTTCAGGGGCGGAGGGCGGCTGGGCCGGGGTTGGGGAAACGAGTAAACAAAGGGTTAAACCAATCCGGGGGAGGTGGTTGGCAAGTCTGTAACGCGTTGTAATCATACCGAAAAACGGCGTTTTCATTAGTCCGGTATTCCGGACTAATGAAATCTCTCCCCATGCCGATCCGGCGCAAACCCGGCGCAAGTCCGGCGTCCCGTGGCCTCCGGTCAGAACTGCACTTTCCGGCCCTGCCGGGACTGGTTGCAGGGGCGGAGGGCAGTGAGGAGCCGGACTATCCGCCGGCCCCGTCGGCCCCGGGTCATGCGCGGTGGCAGGCAAGCCGCTGGGGGCGTCATTCCGTCCGGTCGAGGGCGTTGATCCGCCTCTGAACCTCGCTGCGAAACATCAGGTTCTCCCGGAACTGGCGTTTCTCGCGGTGCTGGATGAAGATCACCGTCGCCACGCTGCCGATCAGCGCCGCCCCCATCTCGAACACCAGATCGACCGTGACATCGACCATCATCTGGTCGAATTCATCCACGTATTTCACCGCGATCAGCTTCGACAGCACCACCAGAAAGGCGGCAATCGCGAGCAGGCTCCAGAGGTTGCGCAGCGCGAGGGTTTCGCGGTTGCCGATGAGCTCCAGAAGCTCCGGATGGGCGCGCAGCTGGCGGATATGGTCGTCGGTCAACTCATCCGGGTCGCCATACATGATGACGTCTGTGAGGGAGTCCGCAGTCATGGCGTTCCTTCCTTTATCCGAAACCGGCGCGGGCGCACGGTCGCGATCGCCGGCGGGTCACGGGGCGGGGCCGCGCGATTGGCCCGGCTGTGCCTCCAGCGCATCGGCGATGCGTTCCAGCGCCCTGGCCTGACGCAGATGGACCTCTGCCGCCTGTTTGTTCTGCTCGATCAGAACGCTCTGGTTCGCAACCACTTTCGCGTTTTGCGACGCCGCGTGGCGTCCGCGCCAGAGCGCGATGGCCATCATCAGCGCCACGAAAACGATGATCGCGACATAGATCGCGAACATGATGTCTTCACTCATGTCTTGTCTCCTGTGGTGTCTCCGGTGGTATCCGGTCCGTGGTCTTCGCTGTCCTGGCCGTCGTCCTCGCGATCGGCGATCCAGGCGACCGACACCACCCGTTCGCCTGCCGCGGTGTCGAACACCTTGACGCCGCCGGCGCCGCGCGAGCGGAACGAGATGCCGTCGACCGGGCAGCGGATCGACTGGCCGGTGGAGGTGGCGAGCATCACCTGGTCGTCGATCCCCACCGGGAAGGCGGCCACCAGATCGCCGCCGCGCATCGCCCGGTCCATCGCCGCGACCCCTTGCCCGCCACGGCCGCGCACCGGGTAATCATGGGAGGACGACAGCTTGCCCGCCCCGCCTTCGGTGATGGTCAGGATCAGGTCTTCGGCCAGCCGCATCTCCTCGAAACGCTCCTGGGAGATGTCGCCAGTCACCGCCTCGTCATCGTCGCCGGCCTCGGCCTCGTCGGCCCCGGCCAGAGCGCGGCGCATCTTGAGATAGGCGGCGCGTTCCTGCGGATCGGCCTCGAAATGGCGGATCACCGCCATCGACACCACCCGGTCATCTGCCGACAGCAGCCTGATGCCGCGCACGCCGGTGGAATCGCGGCCCTTGAACACCCGCACCTCGGTGGTCGGGAAGCGGATGGCGCGGCCCCTGGCGGTGACCAGCATCACATCGTCGGCCTCGGTGCAGATCCGGGCGTTGACCAGTTCGACGCCTTCGGGGAGCTTCATCGCGATCTTGCCGTTGCGCATGATATTGGTGAAATCCGACAGCGCGTTGCGGCGCACGTCGCCGGTGGAGGTGGCGAAGACGATCTGAAGATCCTTCCACTCCGCTTCCGGCACGTCCACCGGCATGATCGCGGCGATGCTGACGCCGGTGGGGATCGGCAGGATGTTGACCATCGCCTTGCCCTTGGCGGTGCGTCCGCCCGAGGGCAGCCGCCAGGTCTTGAGCTGGTAGACCATGCCATCGGTGGTGAACACCAGAAGCGGCGTATGGGTATTGGCGACGAACAGCGTGGTCACCACGTCGTCTTCCTTGAGCGAACCGCCCGAAAGCCCCTTGCCGCCGCGCCGCTGGGCGCGGAATTCGGCGAGCGCGGTGCGCTTGGCCCAGCCGCTGGCGGTGATCGTCACCACCATGTCTTCGCTTTCGATCAGGTCTTCGTCGTCCATGTCGCCGGACCATTCGGCGATCTCGGTACGGCGCGGCACCGCATAGGCCTCGCGGATTTCCAGAAGCTCCGAGGAGATGATCCCCATGATCCGCTCGCGCGAGCGCAGGATGTCGAGATAGTCGCGGATCTTCGCGGCCAGCGCCTGCAATTCGTCGGTGATCTCGCGCACCCCCATGGCGGTGAGGCGCTGGAGGCGGAGATCGAGAATGGCGCGGGCCTGAATCTCGGAGAGGTTGTAGGTGCCGTCCTCGTTGATCCTGTGGGTCGGGTCGTCGATCAGCCGGATGTAATCGGCAATGTCCTGCGCCGGCCAGCGCCGGGCCATCAGCCGCTCGCGGGCCTCGGCCGGGTCGGCGGAGGCACGGATGGTGGCGACCACTTCGTCCACGTTCGAGACCGCCACCGCGAGGCCGACGAGGATATGGCTGCGTTCACGCGCCTTGCGCAACAGATAGGCCGTGCGCCGCGCCACCACCTCTTCGCGGAAGGCGATGAAATGGGTGAGGAAATCGCGCAAGGTGAGCTGTTCCGGCCGGCCGCCGTTGAGCGCCAGCATGTTGCAGCCGAAGCTGGTTTGCAGCGGCGTGAAGCGGAACAGCTGGTTGAGCACCACATCGGGGGTGGCGTCGCGTTTGAGTTCGATCACCACCCGCACGCCCACACGGTCGGACTGGTCTTCGATCCCGGCGACCCCCTCGACCTTGCCGTCGCGGGCGAGGTCGGCGATCTTCTCGATCATCGTCGATTTGTTGATCTGATAGGGGATCTCGTCGACGATGATGGCGTAGCGGTCCTTGCGGATTTCCTCGACGCGGGTTTTTGCGCGCAGGATCACGCTGCCACGGCCCTCGGTATAGGCCTTGCGGGCGCCGGACCGGCCGAGCAGCACACCGCCGGTGGGGAAGTCGGGGCCGGGGATGTAGTCCATCAGCTGGATCGGGTCGAGGTCGGGATCTTCGATCAGAGCCAGCGTCGCGTCGATCACCTCGCCGAGATTGTGCGGCGGGATGTTGGTTGCCATGCCGACCGCGATGCCGCCCGCGCCATTGACCAGCATGTTGGGAAATTTCGCCGGCAGAACAGTGGGTTCGCGGTCCTTGCCGTCGTAGTTGTCCTGAAAGTCCACGGTGTCCTTGTCGAGATCGTCGACGAGGGACTGGGTGACCTTCTGCATCCTGACTTCGGTGTAGCGGAAGGCGGCGGGCGGGTCGCCGTCCATCGAGCCGAAGTTGCCCTGACCGTCGAGCAGCGGCACCGACATGGAGAAATCCTGCGCCATCCGCACCAGCGCGTCGTAGATCGCGGCATCGCCATGGGGGTGGTATTTACCCATGGTGTCGGCGACCGGACGCGAGGATTTGCGGTAGGGCTTGTCGTGGCTGTTGCCGACCTCGTGCATGGCGTAGAGGATGCGCCGGTGGACGGGCTTGAGCCCGTCGCGCAGATCGGGGATCGCGCGGGAGACGATCACGCTCATCGCATAGTCGAGATAAGCGGTGCGCATCTCCTTTTCGATGGCGATCGTGGGGCCGTCGTAGCGGGGGCGCTCGGGCGGGGTTTCGCCCGTCATTTCAGGGGGTTCTGGGGTGTCGCTCACTCTGTCCGCCGTTTCGTTGCCTGCGCGTGGATGCATCTTGGCGCACCCACCAGATTTTGTTTGTGCGCTTATACCATCCGCAAACGATGGGGCGCAATGGAGGGGCGGCTTTTTTGGCGCCCGGAAGAGCCCGGAAGAGCCCGGAAGAGACGGGCCCGGCAATGCCGTGCCGGCGGGGCCGGAAACCACGCTGCTCATATCTTCTTGCCCCCCGGTTCCCGATCCTTAAAGTCGCGAACGAATGAAACAGGAGGGCGCCATGTCGGGGCCACGCAGCATTTTCGAAGAGGTGGAGGGCAGCGCCGGAGCGCGCGGACCCGCGTCCACCGGGATCATCGACCGGGGCAGGGCGGGAGGCGGGGCGGCCGGCGCGCGCCGGGGGCTCCGGCTGTGGCTGATCGTGCTGGGCCTGCTGGTGGCAGCCACGGTGCTGGCGGGCGGAATCGCCCGGCTGGCAGGCGAGGGGCTTGTGGTCACCGACTGGGCGGGGACGATGGGCCTTCGCCCGCCGCTGTCGGAAGCCGGGTGGCAGGCCGCGTTTGACGCCTACCGGCAAACGCCGGACTTCCGCGAGGTCAATCCGGCGATCACTCTCGCGGAGTTTCGCGGCCTGTTCCGGGGAGAATGGGCCCACCGGGCGCTCGGGCTGATGAGCGGCGCGGTCTGGGTGCTCGGGTTTCTCGGCTTCCTCGCGGCGCGAAAGCTCCCCCCCGGCTGGAGCGGGCGCCTTCTCGGCATTGGCGCGCTGAGCTGCGCCCTGGGGGGCTTCGGCCTGGCAATGGCCTGGTCCGGGCTGGACGGGCCGATACCCGCCCCCTACCGGATCGCCGCCGAACTCGGCCTTGGCTTCGCGGCGCTCGGGATGATCGCCTGGGCGGTGTTCCGGCTCGGACTGGCGCAGGCGGATCTGCTTCAGGCCCGCCGCCTGCGCGATGGTGCGCTCTGGGGCATGGGGACGGGGCTGATGCATCTCGCCTTCGTGCAGCTTCTGTTCGGCGCGCTGCTCGCCGGGATCGACGCCGGCCGCGGCTATACCGACTGGCCGCTGATGGCGGGGCAGCTGCTCCCGCCCTATGCTTTCGAGATCGAACCGCTGTGGCGCAATCTGTTCGAAAACGCGGGGCTCGTGCAGTTCATCCACCGGCTGGCCGGCTATCTGCTGGCGCTGCTGGCGGTGGGGGCCATGCTGCGCGGCCGCAAGGCCGCCGCTTCGACCACCCGGCGCGCCTTTCTGCTGGCGGGGCTGGCGGTGCTGTTGCAAGTGGTCCTCGGCATCGTCGCCCTGCTGAGCGGCGTCTTCCTGCACGCGGCCATCACCCATCAGCTCGGTGCCGTGCTGGCCTGGCTGCTGATCCTTTACGCCCGTTTCCACGCGGGCTACCCGCAACCGCAAAGCCTCAGAGGCTGAAAGGAGCGACATGAGCATTTACGAAGACCTGATGGCCTATGAACGCCATACCCAGGCGCTCGAACAGATCGACCAGCGGCTCGGCTGGGACCGGGAATGCATGATGCCGCGCGGTGCCGCGGCGCAACGGGCCGAAGAATCCGAAGCGATGGAGGCGGTGTTGCACCGCCGCCGCACCCACCCGCGCGTGGGGGCCTGGCTCGCCCAGATAAACGAGGGCACGCTCGACAGCGTGGGCCGGGCCAATCTGCACCATATCCGCCGCCGGTTCGAGCGCACCCGGCGGGTGCCGGCGGAGCTTGCGGGCGAGATCGCCCGGGTCACCAGCGAGGCGCAGGGCCAGTGGGCCGAGGCGCGGGCGAAGGAGGACTGGCCCGGCTTCCGCCCCGTGCTGGAGCGCATCGTCGCGCTGAAGCGCGAGGAAGCCGCCGCGCTCACCGAGGGCGGGCATTTCGGCGGCGAGCCTTACGACGCGCTGATCGACGCCTTCGAGCCCGGGGCCACCGGGGCGGGGCTTCAGGCGATGTTCGATGCGCTGCGCCCGCGTCTGGTGGCGCTGCGCGACCGGGTGCTGGGGGCCAGCCACCAGCCCGTGGCCCTCGAAGGCCGGTTCGACGAGAACGCCCAGATGAAGCTCGCGGGCGAGCTTGCGGTGGCCTTCGGCTATTCGCTGGCCCATGGCCGGATCGACAAGGCGGTGCATCCGTTCTGCTCGGGCTCCGGGCTCGACGTGCGGATCAGCACCCGGACCTCGAGGACCGACCCGTTCAACGCGATCTATTCCACCATCCACGAGACCGGGCATGCGGTCTATGAACAGAGCATTTCGCGCGACTATCTGCTGACCCCGCTGGGGCGGGGGGTGTCGATGGGGGTGCACGAGAGCCAGTCGCGCCTGTTCGAAAACCAGCTCGGCCGCAGCAGGGCCTTCACCGGCTGGCTGTTCGAGCGCTTCCGCGCCTGGTTCGGCGACACCAATATCGCCGATGCGGAGAGCTTCTGGGGCGCCGTCAACCGGGTCTATCCCGGCTTCATCCGCACCGAGGCCGATGAGGTGCAGTATAACCTGCATGTCGCGCTGCGCTTCGACCTCGAACGCCAGCTGTTCTCCGGCGCGCTCGAGGTGGCCGACCTTGAAGAGGCGTGGAACGCGCGTTTCGCGGCGGATTTCGGCGTGGCGGTGGACAGGCCCTCGAACGGGGTGTTGCAGGACGTGCACTGGTCGGCGGGGATGTTCGGCTATTTCCCGACCTATACGCTCGGCAATGTCTATGCCGGCTGTCTCGACAGGGCGATGCGCGCGGCGGTGCCCGATCTCGACGATTTTCTTGCCAGGGGCGACCCGGCCACACCGGTGCGCTGGCTGAAGGAGAAGCTCCAGGTGCATGGCGGGCTGTACGAACCGGAGGATCTGATGGAACAGGCCTGCGGCTTTGCGCCCACGGTCGAACCGCTGCTCGCCGGGCTGGAGGCGAAGTTCGGCGAAATCTACCGGCTCTGAACCGGGTGGCCCGGGGCTGCGCCAGGCTGCACCGATGCCGTCTGCGGTGCGCCCCGGGTCACGGATGCCTGGCGCGCCCGGCCGAGGGTGCGGCAACAGCCGGCGGAGCCGCCGCGACGGCAGCCCGGCAGCCCGGACAGGGGCCGGACGACGGACAGGCGAGGGAAAGACGGCCGGGGGCGGCGCGGCGACGGACAGGGCGAAGAGCGGCTGTCAGGGGCATGGTGACGGGAGAGACGGGCCGGGGGAGACGCGCCGCGGGGGCCGGGGGAACGACGCCGGAGCCGGGCCGGGGCCGGACCAGGGACGGGGACGGGGAGCAGCCGGGCCGTCAGCCTTTCAGATCGTCGAAATCGTCGAAATCGTCCAGATCATCGAGGCCGCCGGTACCGCTCATCGCCGCCATTTCCTCCATCTCCTCCACTTCCTCCAGCCGGTCCGCCAGCATTTCGAGCGCACGTTTCTCGGCGCGCCGGACCCGGACGGCGGTCTTGAAGGCTTCTTCGAGGGTCTGCGACGAGGTGCCGATGATCTTGGTCACTTCGTCGAAAATGTCTTCGTCGCCGGTCAGTTCCCAGATTTCCAGCGCCCTTTGAGCAAGCTCGTCGGCCACCTCGAAAAGGATCCCTTCAGCCATCCCAGCCTCCTCAGCGCGTGGTCTCGGTGAGGCGGCGGCGGACGTAGCTGTCGACCGCGCCGATCATCGTGTCCATGTGCTTGTTCTCGAAGAAATGTCCGGCCCCCGCCACCTCGGTATGGGTGATCTTGATGCCCTTCTGCTCGTGCAGCTTGTCGACCAGCGCATGGGTATCGGCAGGCGGGGCGACACGGTCGCTGGATCCGTTGATGATCAGCCCCGACGAGGGGCAGGGGGCGAGGAAGGAAAAATCATACATGTTGGCCGGCGGGCTTACGGTGACGAAACCGGTGATTTCGGGGCGCCGCATGAGCAGTTGCATGCCGATCCAGGCACCGAAGCTGAAGCCCGCGACCCAGCAATGCTTGGCGTTCTGGTTCATCGACTGGAGGTAGTCCAGCGCCGCGGCGGCGTCGGACAACTCGCCCACGCCCTGGTCATATTCGCCCTGGCTGCGGCCCACCCCGCGGAAATTGAAGCGCAGCACGTTGAAGCCCATCTCGTAGAAGGCGTAATGCAGATTGTAGACCACGAGGTTGTTCATCGTGCCGCCGAACTGAGGGTGCGGGTGCAGGATGATCGCAATCGGCACATCCTTTTCGCGCTGCGCATGGTAGCGCCCCTCAAGACGGCCTTCGGGGCCGGGAAAAATGACCTCGGGCATATGGGTTCCCTTCCTGCGGTGCTCCGGTTTCTTGACCGAAATGGCCGGACGCCATAAAACAATGACGCTCGCGGCGCGACGACCGGAACGCGTCATGTTCACATATTGGCCGGGCAGGCGGACGTCAACGTGTCTGGGAAACGAAGGGGCGCCGATATGGCCTGCAAGCCGGCAAATTTGGCCTGCAAGCCGGCAAAGAGGCAAGGGAAGGGGGCGTGCGGTGAAGCTTTCCACCAAGGGTCGTTATGCAATGGTCGCGCTGACCGATCTTGCGCTTCAGCAGGCGGGGACGCTGCTGTCGCTGACCGAACTGTCGAAGCGCCAGCAGATCTCGCTGCCCTATCTCGAACAATTGTTCGTAAAGCTGCGGCGCGCCGGGCTGGTGGAAAGCGTGCGCGGTCCCGGCGGGGGCTACCGGCTGGCCCGCGCACCCTCGGATATCCGGGTGTCGGACATTCTTTCCGCGGTCGATGAAACCGTGGATGCGATGCATACCGGCGCGGGCGCCTCGGGGGGGCATTCGGGCTCCCGGGCACAATCGCTCACCAACCGGCTGTGGCAGAGCTTTTCGGCGCAGGTCTATGTGTTTCTGCACCAGACCCGGCTTTCGGATGTGATCCATAACGAGCTTGTGCCCTGTCCGGCGGTGCCGACGCTTCTGCATGTTGTGGATGAAGACCACGAATCCCGCGTGGAGGGCTGAGGCCCGGATTTGAGTATCTGACCCAGGAAAAGGAGCGGGATCATGTCCCGGACCTATCTCGACTGGAACGCCACCGCGCCTCTGAGGCCGGAGGCGCGGGCAGCGATGATCGACGCGATGGATCTGGTGGGCAACCCCTCCAGCGTCCATGCGGAGGGGCGCGCGGCGAAGGCGTTGATGGAGAAGGCGCGCCGGCAGGTGGCGGCGGCGATCGGCTGTGCGCCGCAGGAGGTGGTGTTCACCTCCGGGGCGACGGAAGCGGCGGCGCTGGCGCTGGCGGGGCGGGGGCTCGGCTGTGCGGGCGTCGAGCATGACGCGGTGCGGGCCTGGTGCGAGGAGGCGCTGAGCGTCGACCGGCGGGGGCGGGTGGAGATCATCGCCCCCGGGCGCAGCGCGGTGCAGCTTGCCAATGCGGAGACCGGGGTGATCCAGGATCTGCCGCAGGGGCTGGCGGTCACGGATGCGACGCAAGGCTTCGGCAAGATCCCCTTCGCCTTCAGCTGGTCGGGGGCCGATATGGCGCTGGTCTCGGCGCACAAGCTGGGCGGGCCGAAGGGGATCGGCGCGCTGATCCTGCGCGGTGGGCTGGACGTGGAGGCGCGGCTGGCCGGGGGCGGCCAGGAGCAGGGGCGCCGGGCGGGGACGGAAAACCTCGCGGGCATCGCGGGCTTCGGCGCCGCGGCGGCGGCAGCGCAGCGCGATCTCGAGGATGGCAGCTGGGAACGGGTGAGCGGACTTAGAGACATTCTAGAGAAACGCATTGCGGAATCCGAAAACGAGACTATTTTCGTCGGGAAAGAGGGCGCGCGTCTCCCCAACACTTCGCTGTTCATCACGCCGGGGTGGAAGGGAGAAACCCAGGTGATGGTGATGGATCTGGCGGGATTTGCCGTTTCGGCGGGTTCCGCTTGCTCGTCCGGCAAGGTAAAGGCCAGCCGCACGCTGCGGGCAATGGGCCAGACGGAGGCCCTGGCCGCCTGCGCGCTCAGGGTGTCGCTGGGGCCCACGACCACGCAGGCCGAGGTGCTCGGCTTTGCCGATGCCTGGGCGCGCGAGAACGAAAAACGCCGCGCCCGGGGGCGGTCCTGAACCACAGCCGGGTTCCGGCGAAGGAGAGACAAGATGGCGGAAACCGATGGCCCTGGCGTCAGGGAAGGCGTGGAGCAGGAAACCGTCGATGCGGTGAAGTCGCTCGGCGACCGGTACAAATACGGCTGGGAAACCGAGATCGAGGAGGAGCGCGCGCCCAAGGGGCTGAGCGAGGACATCGTCCGGCTGATCTCGGAAAAGAACGAAGAGCCCGAATGGATGCTTGAATGGCGGCTCAAGGCCTACCGCCGCTGGGTCGAGCTGGAAGAGCCCGACTGGTCGATGCTCGACTACCCTGAGATCGACTTTCAGGACCAGTATTACTACGCCCGGCCCGCAAGCATGACCGAGAAGCCGAAGTCGCTCGACGAGGTCGACCCGAAGCTGCTCGCCACCTACGAAAAGCTCGGCATCCCGCTGAAGGAACAGATGATTCTCGCCGGGGTCGAGGGCGCGGGCGAGGTGCCGGCGGAGGCGGGCGGGCGTCAGGTGGCGGTGGATGCGGTGTTCGATTCGGTTTCGGTCGGCACCACTTTCAAGAAGCAGCTCGCCGAAGCCGGGGTGATCTTCTGCCCGATTTCCGAAGCGATCATCGAGCACCCGGAGCTGGTGCGGAAATATCTCGGCTCCGTGGTGTCGCAATCGGACAATTTCTACGCCACGCTCAATGCCGCGGTGTTTTCCGACGGCTCCTTCATCTACATCCCCGAGGGGGTGCGCTGCCCGATGGAGCTCAGCACCTATTTCCGCATCAATGCCGAAAACACCGGCCAGTTCGAACGCACGCTGATCATCGCCGACAAGGGGGCTTATGTCTCTTACCTTGAAGGCTGCACCGCGCCGCAGCGCGACAAGGCGCAGCTTCATGCCGCGGTGGTGGAAATCGTCATCATGGAAGATGCGGAGGTAAAGTATTCCACCGTGCAGAACTGGTTCCCCGGCGACGAAGAGGGCCGGGGCGGGATCTACAATTTCGTCACCAAACGCGCCGATTGCCGTGGCGACCGCGCCAAGATGAGCTGGACCCAGGTGGAGACCGGCTCGGCGCTGACGTGGAAATACCCCTCCTGCGTGCTGCGTGGCGACGAGTCGCAGGGCGAGTTCTATTCGATCGCCATCACCAACAATTTCCAGCAGGCCGATACCGGCACCAAGATGATCCATCTCGGCCGCAACACCCGCAGCCGGATCGTCTCAAAGGGGATCAGCGCCGGGCGGTCGCAGAACATCTATCGCGGGCTGGTGTCGATTCACCCGAGGGCGCAGAACAGCCGCAACTACACCCAATGCGACAGCCTGCTGATCGGCGGCGATTGCGGCGCGCATACGGTGCCCTATATGGAGATCCGCAACAATTCGAGCCGGGTGGAGCATGAGGCCACCACCTCCAAGGTCGACGAGGACCAGCTGTTCTACTGCCGCCAGCGCGGGATGGACGAGGAAGAGGCGGTGGCGCTGATCGTCAACGGCTTCGCCCGCGAGGTGTTGCAGGCGCTGCCGATGGAATTCGCCATGGAGGCCCAGCAACTGGTGGCGATCTCGCTGGAAGGGTCGGTGGGGTAATGTCTGCATGGCTGTCACTGATCCTCGCGGGGCTGTTTGAAATCGGCTGGCCGCTCGGGCTTAAAAACGCCTCTGGCCCCAATATGATCGCCTGGGGGCTGTTTGCGGTTGTCTGCATGGGGATCAGCGGCGCCTTGCTGTTTCAGGCGCAAAAGACCATACCGATTGGTACGGCTTACGCTGTCTGGACCGGTATTGGCGCAGTGGGCACCTTCGCTTTGGGCATCGCCTTCTTTGGCGACAGCGCCGGGCTGATGCGGATCGGGGCTGCCTCGCTGATCGTGCTTGGGGTCATCGGGTTGAAGCTGGTGTCATGATGCGCGGCGGCATGAACGGGAAACGCGGCCTTTCAGGCGCGGGAAAGGATAACAGATGATTTCCACCACCACACCTTCCGTCGAGGGCCACAGGATCGCCACCTATCACGGCATCGTGGTCGGCGAGGCGATCCTTGGCGCCAATGTCGTGCGCGACCTCTTCGCCTCCATCACCGACATCATCGGCGGCCGTTCCGGTGCCTATGAACAGGAGCTGGCCAAGGCCCGCGCCACGGCGCTGAAGGAAATGGAAGACCACGCGGAATCGCGCGGCGCCAATGCGGTGGTCGGGGTCGATCTCGACTATGAGGTCATCAACAACATGCTGATGGTGTCGGCCTCCGGCACCGCCGTCACCATCCAGCGAGGCTGAACCCATGCTCAAGATCAAGAACCTGCACGTCAAGCTGGAAGAGGAAGACAAGCAGATCCTCAGGGGGGTGGACCTCGAGGTGCCCGCAGGCTCCGTCCATGCGATCATGGGGCCGAACGGGTCGGGCAAATCCACGCTCTCCTATGTGCTCTCGGGGCGCGACGGCTACGAGGTCACCGAAGGCTCGGCGATGCTCGACGGGCAGGAACTGCTCGGCATGGAGCCCGAAGAGCGCGCGGCGGCGGGCATGTTTCTTGCCTTCCAGTATCCGGTGGAAATTCCGGGCGTGGGCAACATGACCTTCCTGCGCACCGCGGTGAACAGCCAGCGCAAGCTGCGCGGCGAAGAAGAGATTTCGGCCGCCGATTTCCTCAAGCGCATCCGCGCCCGGGCCGAAACCCTCAGGATCGAGCCCGACATGCTGAAACGCCCGGTCAATGTCGGGTTTTCCGGCGGCGAGAAGAAGCGCAACGAGATCCTGCAGATGGTGATGCTGGAGCCGAAGATGTGCATCCTCGACGAGACCGATTCCGGCCTCGATGTGGATGCGATGAAACTGGTGGCCGAAGGGGTCAACGCGCTGCGCGACCCGGGCCGCAGCTTCCTCGTCATCACCCATTACCAGCGCCTGCTCGACCATATCCAGCCCGATGTGGTGCATATCATGGCCGCGGGCCGGATCGTGAAATCCGGGGGGCCGGATCTGGCGCTGGAAGTCGAACACAACGGCTATGCCGATATTCTCGCGGAGCTGGGCTGATGGTGCTGACGAACCCTGCACGCGATCTGCTGGAGGCCCGGCTGTCGGGGCTTGGCGGCGCCCCGGCGGGTGGCGCCTGGGCGCGCGAGGCCCGCAAGGCGGCGGCGGCGCGGCTGCGGGCCATGGGTCTGCCGGACCGGCGCGACGAATACTGGGGCTTCACCCGCCCCGACAGCCTCAACGCCCCTGCGCCCGAGCCGGCGGAGGTCTTCGATGCAGGCGATGAAACGCCGGTGTTTGACGCGATCGACCGTCTGAAACTGGTCTTCGTCGACGGGGTCTTCGACCCGGCCCAGAGCGACCCGCCGGAGCTTGCCGGGATCGAGATCGAACGGCTCGCCGAGGCCATGGAGCGCGATATCCACTGGGCGGGGCGCGTCTATGGCGTGCTCGAAGCCCGCGGCCAGGATCCGGTGCCGCGCCCCTTCGCGGCGCTGAACACGGCGCTGGCGACCGACGGCGTGGTGATCCGCGTGACCGGCCGGCCCGCCAAACCGGTGAACCTGATCTACCGCCATGCGAGCGACCGTTCCGACGCGGTGCTGCACCATGTGATCCGGCTCGAACCCGGGGCCGATCTGACGCTTCTGGAAAACGGCCCCGCCGCGGCGCGGTTCAACAAGGTGCTGGAGGTCGACGTGGCCGAGGGCGCGGCGTTTCACCATGTGCGCACACAGGGCCGCGACCACGAGCGCCAGGCCGTCACCCATATCTTCGCGCGTCTTCAGAAGGAGAGCGTTTTCAAGAGCTTCACCATGAGCGTGAACGGCCGCCTGACGCGCAACGAATGCGTGGTCGAGATGCTTGGCGAGGATGCGCTGGCGCATATCGCGGGCGCCGCCATGGGCGATGCCACCGGCTGCGGCTTCCACCATGACGACACGGTCTTCGTTACCCATGCCGCCGAGCGTTGCGAAAGCCGTCAGGTGTTCAAGAAGGTGCTGCGCAACGGCGCCGTTGGCGCGTTTCAGGGCAAGATCCTGGTGAAACAGGGCGCCCAGAAGACCGACGGTTACCAGAAATCGCAATCGCTCCTGCTCGACGGCGATTCGACCTTCTTCGCCAAGCCGGAGCTGGAAATCTACGCCGACGACGTGGCCTGTTCGCATGGCTCCACCTCTGGCGCGATCGACGAGGAGGCGCTGTTCTATCTGCGCTCGCGCGGCTTGCCGGACGTGCTGGCGACCGATCTTCTGGTGCTGGCCTTTCTTGCCGATTCCATTGCCGAGATCGAAGACCCGGCAATCGCGGAAGACATCACCGGGCGGCTCGACGCCTGGCTGAAACGGCGCCGGAAATAGACGCCGGTGTCGGTCGTGCTCGATATTGCGCGCGCCTACCGGCAGCCGGGGCGGGTGTTTCGCCGCCGTGTCGGCGGCGCGTCGAGCGAGGCCCGGGCGCTGGCAACGCTGATGGGGGGCTGTCTCATGGTGTTTGTCGCCGGCTGGCCGTCGCTGCAACGCAACGCCATCGAGACCGACGCGCCGCTGGAGCCGATGATTGCCGGGGCGCTGTTCGCCTGGCTGTTCGCGATGCCGCTCGTCGCCTACACGCTCGGCACGCTCACCCATCTGGCGGCGCGGCTGTTCGGCGGGCAGGGCACGAGCTATGCGGCGCGGTTCGCGCTGTTCTGGGCACTGCTGGTGGCGAGCCCGCTGTGGCTGCTCAACGGGCTGGTGGCCGGGTTCATCGGCCCCGGGCCGGAGCTCACCCTGGTGGGCGCGGTTGCCTTCGGGGCCTTTGTGGTCCATTGGGGCATCAATCTGACGGTTGCTGAACGCTCGGACGGATCATGAACAATATCGACTGGGGCTATCTCTTCGGCATGGCGCTGCAAACCGTGCCGGAACCGCGCAAGGTCGCGCGCGACGTGTTTGCCTTCGGGGCGCCGCGCCGGGCGCTGTGGCTGATCCTCGCCCTGCTGCTGGTGGCGATGACCTTTCTCGCGGTGATCTCGTCGATCCTGTTCCCGGTCGACCCGGCGGCGGTCGAGGCTGTTCTCACCGAAGAGGGTCTGGTTCTCGTCCCGGTGGATCCGATTCTCACCGGCATTGCCCAGGCGGTCTCGGCGCTGATGACCGTGTGGGGGATCCATTTCATCGGTCGCGCCTTCGGCGGCACCGGCCATTTCGACCAGGCGCTGCTCACGGTGATCTGGCTGCATTATGTGCTGCTGCTGATGCAGATCGGTATCGTCACGCTCAACCTGTTCGCCCCGGCGCTGGCGCTGCTGCTCACCTTCATGAGCTTCGTGATGACCTTCTGGCTGATGAGCCATTTCATCGCCGAAATGCACGGCTTCCGCTCGGCGGGCTCGGTCTTTGCCGGGATCCTGATGGTGCTGCTGGTGCTGGCGGTGGTGCTGTCGATCCTGCTCACGATTTTGGCGGGCGGCGCGCCGGTGGAACCGGCCATGGGGGGCGGCTGATGTATGACGTGACCGAAATCCGCAAGGATTTCCCGATCCTGTCCCGCGAGATCCACGGGGTGCCGCTGGTCTATCTCGACAACGGCGCCAGCGCGCAGAAGCCGCGCGCGGTGATCGACGCCATCTCGGGCTTCTATGCGAATGAATACGCCAATGTTCACAGGGGGTTGCACTATCTGTCGAACCACGCCACCGAACGCTACGAGGCGGTGCGCGGCACCATCGCGCGGTTCCTCGGCGCGCCGGACCCAAACGAGATCCTGCTGACCTCGGGCGCCACCGAGGCGCTCAACATGGTCTCTTATGCCTGGGCCGCGCCGCGGATGGGCGCGGGCGACGAGATCGTGCTCACGGTGGCCGAGCATCACGCCAATATCGTGCCCTGGCATTTTCTGCGCGAGCGTCAGGGGGTGAAGCTCATCTGGGTCGAGCCGGAGCCCGACGGCGCCATCGACCCCGAAAAGGTGTTGGCGGCGATCACCCCGCGCACGAAACTGGTGGCGGTGACCCATTGTTCCAACGTGCTGGGCACGATGGTCGACGTGAAGCGGATTTCCGGGGGCGCGCGGGCGCTGGGGGTGCCGGTGCTGGTCGACGGCTCTCAGGGCGCGGTGCATGGGGCGGTCAATGTGGCCGATATCGGCTGCGATTTCTATGCCATCACCGGGCACAAGCTCTACGGCCCCACCGGCTCCGGCGCGATCTATGTGCGGCGGGAGCGGCAGGCGGAGATGCGCCCCTTCCTCGGGGGGGGTGACATGATCGACGAGGTTCATCGCGATCGGGTGAGCTATGCCGCGCCGCCGATGCGTTTCGAGGCCGGCACCCCCGGCATCGCTCAGGCGATCGGGCTTGCGGTGGCGCTGGACTATCTCATGGATCTCGGCATGGAGGCGGTGGCCGCGCATGAGGCGGGGCTGGTCTCATATGCGCGCGAGCGGTTCAAGGCGTTGAACTGGCTCGATATTCAGGGCGACGCGCCGGGCAAGGCGGCGATCTTCTCGATGACCATCGCCGGCGGTGGCCATGCCCATGACATCTCGACCATCCTCGACCAGAAGGGCATCGCCGTGCGCGCGGGCCACCATTGCGCGCATCCGCTGATGCAGACGCTGGGGGTCACGGCCACCGCGCGGGCAAGCTTCGGGCTCTACAATACGGTGGAGGAGGTCGACCGGCTCGTGGACGGGCTCGAGCTGTGTCACCGGCTGCTGGGGTAGCGGGGCAGGGGTTTTGGGCCTGTGGTGACGGTCGGTTTGTCCCGGCGCGGGCGGGATATGAGTATTTTTGCCAGGAAAAAGGGGGGGCGCCCGGTGCGTTTCCCGGTGATGGGGGCAGGGGGTCAGCGGTCGGGCGGGATCAGGCCGAGGCCGCGCAGGTAGATGCCGATGCCGGTTTCGAGCAGGTCTTCGGGGGGAAAAGGCGATCTGGTGCCCGGTGCGCCGCGGCCGAAAAGCTCCACCACCCCATGCGCCAGGGCCCAGATATGTGCCGAGACCATGCGGGCGGGGGGGCGTTGGTCCATCGGCAGCGCCGCCATGACCTCGGCGGCGGCCTTTTCCAGGGTGCCGAGCGCGCGGCCGGCGACCAGCGCCAGTTCCGGGTCGCGGTTGATAGAGATGCCGCTTTCGAACATCGCCACGTAATGGCCGGGGAATTTGCGGGCGAAGGCGAGATAGGCGCGGCCGGTGGCCTCCAGCGCCGCCAGCGCCGAGGGCTGGCCCTTGCCATAGGCGTGTTCCATGAGGTCGGCGAAGACCCCGAACCCCTGCCGCGCGGCTTCGGCGATCAGGTCTTCGCGGCCGGCGAAATGGCGGTAGACCGCCGCGGGTGTGACCCCCGCCGCCTTTGCCGCTTCGGTGAGGGTGAAGCCGGTCGGCCCTTTCTCCTCGATCAGCGCAATGGCCGCGTCCACCAGCGCCTGGCGGAGGTTGCCGTGGTGGTATCCGCGTTTCTTCGCCATGGGCGTCAATCGGTCCAGAGCGCCGGGCTGCCGGCGATCTTGTCATCACGCGTGCCGATCGCGTCTGGGTCTTTGCCGGCGTAGTCGATCCCGGCCAGCACCGTCTGGATCGCGGCGAGGCGGGCGCGGAACTTGTCGTCGGAGCGCAGCACCGTCCACGGGGTGCGGTCGCGGTGGCTGCGGGCGAAGGTCTCGCCGATGGCGTCGGAATAGGAATCCCAGCGGCTCAGCCCCTCGACGTCGATCCGACTGAGCTTCCATTGTTTCAGCGGGTCGGCCTCGCGGGCGAGGAAGCGGCGCAATTGTTCGGGGCGCGAAACGTTGAGCCAGAGCTTGAAGAAATGGATGCCTTCGTCGGCCAGCATGTCCTCGAATTCGGGGAGCTGGCGGAAAAAGGCCGCGCGCTGGGCCTCGGTGCAGAAGCCGAACACCTTTTCGACCACGGCGCGGTTGTACCAGCTCCGGTCGAACAGCACGATTTCGCCGGCGCTGGGCAGGTGCCGCACATAGCGCTGGAAATACCACTCGCCGGCCTCGCGGTCGGAGGGTTTGGAGAGCGCGACCACCCGGGCGACACGCGGGTTGAGGTTTTCGCGGAACCGCTTGATGGTGCCGCCCTTGCCGGCGGCGTCGCGCCCTTCGAACACCACCACCACCCGCTTGCCGCTGGCTTTCACATCGGCCTGAAGCTTGACCAGCTCAAGCTGGAGCGCCGCGAGGTGCTTCTGGTAGGCGCGTTTGTCCATCCGGGTGCGATAGGGGAAGCCCTCGGCGAGGATCTCCTTCTTGCCACCCGCCTTGATGGCCTTGCGCACCGCCTCCGGCGCGCCCTCGGCGAAAAACCTGCTGATCGCCCCGTCGAAGGGAAGTGCCGCCATGCTCCGCTCCTGTGCTCGCTCCTGTCTCTCGTCGAATGTATGGTTAGTTCACATTCGCCCGGATTGCGAGCCGGTCTATGCCTGCAACCACCGCGTCCGGGTCGCCGTTATGCGGGCTGTGGCCGATGCCGGGAAGCAGGGTGAGGCGCGCGCGGGGGTTCGCGGCGGCGAGCTTTTCGGCATGGATCTGAGACGGCACGATCTCGTCTGCGCCCCCATGCAGCACCTCGATCGGCACGGTGATCTCCGCCCAACGTGGTGAAAGTGCCTCGATCTCGGCGAGCAGGTCGCGGCGCTGGCGGGCGTTCACCCGCATCTGGCCGCGGCGCAGCGTGAGATCGGGGCCGAAATGGTCGACATAGCCCTCGGGCGCGTGTTGCGGCCGGAAGGTCTGGTCGATCTGGTCGCGGATCACCGGGGTGGGCAGAAAGGCGGTGAGCGCGGGGATCGCCAGCGCCATGCCCAGCGGATGCGACAGCGCGGTGTAGAAGGCTCCGAGCCCGGTGGGCCAGGGATAGGCCACCGCCGAAAGCGCCACGATCCCCGCCAGCGTGTCGGGCCGCGTCACCCCCCAGGCCAGTGCCACGGCGCCGCCATAGGAATGGCCCAGCACCAGCGGCTGCACCGCCCCGAGCCTGGCGACCGCCTGCTGGAGCACCGCCGCCTGCGCCTCCAGCCCGGCGCCGGGCAGCGGGTCCGACCAGCCAAAGCCCGGCCGGTCGACCACAAACACCCGATACCGCGCCGCCAGCATCGGCGCCAGCCGGTGGGTGAAATCGCGCGCATTGCCGTTGGAGCCATGGATCAGCACCAGCGCCGGCCCCGCGCGCCCAAGCCGCGCCACATGCACCCGCCCATGCGCCAGGGCCACATCCTCCCCGCCCGGCGGCGTCAGCTTTGCCGCGCGCGCCTCACGGCGGGCCGCCAGCACCTGAGTTGCGCCCAGCAGCCCAAGCGCACCAAGGGCAACATTCGTCACAACCGGCACCAGCACCTCCACACCCGGCCCATACCAGGGAGCTCACACCCCCGGTTTCGGCCGCCCCCCTTCCCGCAGGCCACGCCGACCACCCCGGCCACGCCCGCTCAACCGCGCCGGTCTTCGGTTGCTTCACCGATCTGGGCGACATCATAGGGCGTGGTCATGTAGATCTCGGCGATCCAGTTGCCGTAAAGCAGATGCGCATGACTTTTCCAGCGGTTGCGCGGCTCTTCCGTTGGATCATCGTTGCGGTAGTAGTTCATCGGCACGTTGATCGGCACCCCCTTTGCCACGTCGCGATCATATTCGCCCTTCAAGGTGTCGCTGTCATATTCGAAATGGTTGAAGATGCACAGCGTCCGGTGTTCCGGGTCTTCCACCAGACAGGCCCCGGTCTCCGGCGAGCCCAGCAGCGGCACCAGCGACGGCACCGCGGCAATATCGGCCTCGGCGATCTCGGTCCAGCGGCTGACCGGGATCACGAAATTGTCGGAAAACCCGCGCAGATAGGGCGAGGTGGGCTTGAGGTTCTTCTGCGGGAAGCAGCCGAAGGCCTTGGCCTCGAGGATGCGCTTCGGGATGCCGTGGAAATGGTAGAGCATCGCCATCCCGCCCCAGCACACCCCGAAGGTCGAATGCACATTGGTCTGGGTCCAGTCCATGATCTCCTGCATCTCGTCCCAATAGGTCACCTCCTCATAGGGCAGATGCTCGATCGGCGCGCCGGTGATGATCAGCCCGTCGAACTTCCGGTCGCGGATCTCGCGGAAGGTCTGGTAATGCTGGCCGATATGGGCGTGGCTCTCGGTCTTCGACACATGGTCGGAGGGGCGCACCAGCGTCAGCTCGATCTGCAACGGCGAGGCGCCGATCAGCCGGGCGAACTGGGTCTCGGTGACGATCTTCTTCGGCATCAGGTTGAGCAGCGCGATCCGGAGCGGGCGGATGTCCTGGCGGTCGGCCTCGTCCTCGCGCATCACCATCACGCCTTCGGCGCTCAGCACGTCGGCGGCGGGAAGGGTGGCGGGGATCCTGATGGGCATGGCGGCCTCCGGGTTTCGGGTGGTCGTTCAACTGGTTGAGGGGGTGATTTAGGCCGGGTTGGCCCCGGGCTCAAGGGCCGATCCGGCGCCGGCAGGCGGGCGTCGCCACAGACCGGCGACCGGCGGCACAGCCCCGCGCCTCACCCCCGGCGCGCGTCGATCGCCTGTGCGATCAGCGCGTTGAAATCCGCCGCATCCCGCAGCCCGGCCACATCGCAGGCCTTCACCGTCACCCCCCAGTTTTCCGCCGTGGCCGCATAGAGCGGCTGGCGGTGGGCCATGGCGCGGGCAAAGGTCGCGGCCATGAAGTCGTCCGGGTCCACCTCGCTTTCCGCCACACCCCTGGCCGCGAGATAATCCCGCCATGCCGCCGCCATGAAATCCGGCGTGTAATACATCGGCTTCGGCGCTGCCCTGAACCGCCGCACCAGCTCTTCGGTATGCGCTTCCGAGCCCTCGATCCAGACCATCAGCAGATGGTCCGACAATTCCCGCAATACCGGGTCGGCGCGGTTTTCCGGCTCCACCACCTCGCAGATCGACCCGCCGGTGTCGCAGACGAAATGGTCATAGGCATAGAGCCCCTCGGCACGGTCAATGAAAAAGGTGGTATCCATCAACGCGGCAACCTCGGCGTCATGATGCAACGCCTGGCGACGCAGATATTCTTCAAAAGGCAGCCCGCCGCGCTGCGTCGCCCCCGGTTTTCCGAGCCAGGTCGAAAGCGGCGCGAGGTTGTTGAAGGTCATGTTGGAGCGGACATAGATCGAATCCGATCTCAGCAAATCGCGCAGAAACGGGCTCTTCATCGCCTCGCGCAGGATATTGTCGGTGATCTGTTCGCCGAGATAACGGGTGCCGATCCGGTAATCGACCGAGTAGTGAAACCAGTCGCCGCCCGCGGCCTTCGGGGTGGCGCGCAGCATGTTCGAAATATGGGTCTTGCCCAGACCCGACATGCCGAACAGCAACACCCGCTTGTGCCGCGCCTCAAGCCAGTCCGCACCGGTCGCGTAGATCATGCCTGCCTCCGTCGCTGACCCCGTGGTAGCCGCGCCCGGCTGAGCGGTCAAACGCTTATGCGGGGCGCGCGTGCGGGGTGTGGGCCGGTTGCGGCAGGCTGCACCGCGCGCGCCTCGACAACACCTCCGAACCCGACTACCAACCGCCGGACCGCCCGCCCACCTTCCAAACCAGTATAAGTCCCGGGAAAGCCAGATGACCCTGTTCGACCCCGAAACCACATTCGCAGCCCCGAAAATCAGCGGAAATATGCGATCTGTGAAATCGCCTATACCATCAACGATGTCGGTGCCGCGCTGTTGTTCCTGATCGGCTCGATCATGTTCGGCCTCAGACCATTGATCAAACTGATGCGCGAAATGAAATACATGCGCATGGGGGATTATGAGGACATATCGGGAAAGCAGCTCGCCCAGACCGTCATGACGCTGGCTGGCGGGCGCCGGGCCGCTGAACATGAGAAGAAACCGGTTTGACAATCGCGATGAAATGCCCGCAAATGCCGCCGGCACCGGCCATTGAACAGGCCAGAGAATACGGAATAAAAATGGACAGCCTCGAATTCACCAAGGCCTTCGGTGCATTTTTCGCGATCATGAACCCGTTCGTGAACCTGCCGGTATTTCTGGCGCTGACCACCGGCTACACCGTGGCGCAGCAACGTCTTCTGGCAGCAAAGATCACCCTGTTTTCGGCCATCATGTGCGCGGTTCTGCTGCTCGCGGGGCAGAAGATCATCGGGTTTTTCGGGATTACGGTAGATCAGTTCCGCATTGCCGGCGGTGTGGTGCTGGCGCATATTGCCTGGAACATGCTGAACGGAAAAGACGCGCCTTCGCATCACGGCACCGGAAAGGAACAGGCGCAGATGGCGGATCTGTCGGCGCTTGCCTTTTACCCGATCACCTTCCCGATGATCGTCGGGCCCGGCACCATCGCCACGCTGATTATTTATACCGGCCACGCGAAAGGCGCCGAAGACCTGACCGCTATTGGCGCGGTGGTTGCAATTATACTGGCGATGCTGTTTGCGGTCATGTTTTTTGCCGCGTTTTTCGGCAAGGTGCTGACCGATACCATGCGGGTGATCATGACCCGCCTGATGGGAATGATCCTGCTGGCAATTGCGGTCGAAATGATCACCGACGGCGCCAAAGCCGTCTTGCCGGGGCTGACATAGGGCGGTAGTAACCCGGCATGCGGGCGGTCCCGGGAACGGGTTCGACAGGGATGGAGGGTTCGGAAAAGTCATGGAAAAATCGAGTTCCACCACCGTGGTAACCGTCGCCAGCGCGGTGCTTCTGGCGGTGCTGACCGGCTGGCTGATCGTCATCGGGCAATCGCTTCTGCTGCCGATCGTCATCGGCGTGATCCTCGTCTATATCCTGACCACCGTGGCCGATGCCCTCGGCCGGATGCCCGTGGCAGGACGTCTGCCGCGCGGGATCAGACTGTTGCTGGTCGGGCTGATCGCGCTGAGCGCGGCCGTATATCTTGTGTCGCTGACCATGTATAACGCGGGCGAGATCATCAGTTCGCTGCCGGAATATACCCGGAACCTGCAACGGCTCTTCGACCAGGCAAGTGCCTCCTTCGGGCTGGAAAAGGCGCCGAGCGTGTCGAACATGATCGCGGAAATCCGGAACGCCGTCGACCTCAACAGACTCGCGGCCTCGGTCGTGTCCGGCCTCAGCGGCGCGGGCACCTTTCTGGTCACGGCGCTGCTCTATGCCCTGTTCCTGCTGTCCGAATGGAGCGATCTTCCCGCCAGGATGCGCATGGCTCTGGGGAATGATGCCCACAGCGAGACCGCAGCCAAGACGCTCCAGCAGATCAGCGCCCGCATTGGCGGGTATCTGACCGCGAAAACCATGATCAATATCATTCTCGGCGTCGTCTCATATGCCATCATGTGGCTGATCGGGATCGAATACGCGGTATTCTGGGCGATCTGGATCGGGTTGCTGAATTATATTCCCTATATCGGCTCGGTCCTCGGGGTGCTGTTCCCGGTGGCGCTGGCTCTGGCGCAATTCGGCAGCCTGTCGCAGGCCGGGGCGGCGCTGTTTCTGCTCATGGCCGCGCAACTGGTGGTCGGCAATGTGCTGGAGCCGCGGATTCTGGGGCGCTCGGTGAACATGAGCGCGTTTGTGGTCCTGGTCGCGCTGGCGTTCTGGATGGAGGTCTGGGGCGTGATCGGCGCCATTCTGGCGATCCCGCTGACCTCGATGGTGATGATCATTCTCGCGGAAATCCCCGGCACCCGGCCGATTGCGGCGATGATGTCGGAAGACGGCCAGGTCTGAGGGCAGGGGGTGTCGCTGGCCCTTGTCCAGAGGCCGTCTACAGGCCGTTTACAGGCCGTCGAGCATCGAACCGAGCCCGTCCAGAAGCTCGCTCAGGTTCTGGCGGGTGGTCTTTGCAACGACGATCGGGCTGCCGGCGTCCAGCGGCGTTTTCCGGTAGGCGAGCGGGCGGTATTCTTCCGGGTTATAGGCCAGTCTGGTGATGAGTATGTCATCGCCATGGCGGGTGTAAATCGTCGGCGGCGTATCGAAGTCCAGCCGCTCGACGGCGAGGTGCCCGTCTTCGGCGGCAAACTGAAACAGCCAGTAGATGAAAAACATCCCACCGTTGTAATATTCATCGTCGTGAAACAGGCGCTCCACATGAACATGATGGGTGGCATCGGCCGGGCTTTCGGTGCGGAAAACCTCTCCGCTGCGCGAATAACGATAGGTGAAGCCGTCTCCGTCAAGGCCCTCCGGCGCGTTTGGACAGCGCAGATATTCGGCGACGAGCTCCGGCAGATCAGCCAGATCCGCCTCGTCGGGCAACCGGCGGTCGGCGAGGGCCGACAGGGCGTTTTGCAAGGCAATGGGGGTGTCGCGGCGAATTCTGAAATTCAGCGTGAAATGCATATGATCAGACATGGCCCCTCCTCGATGCCTGTCAATTCTGCGCGACTGCGCGTCGGTCGGCAACCGGCGCCGGGGGGCGCCCGGGCGCGGGCCGCCTCACTCCGCCTGCCCGGCAAGCCCCGTGCAATGCGCCATCCCGTAGCCCCAACGCCAAGGCAGGCCGGTGCAGGGGCTGCCGCCGGAGCGCACCGCGTGATACATCGCCTCGGCCAGCGCCTGCTGTGCGCCGGGCGTGAGCCCTGTTTCCCAGCCGGCGACGCAATCGCGCAGGGCGAGATCGGCGCGTTTGCGGGCCTCGAAGCTGGCCCTGGCGCGGGTGGCGCCGCCGGCGTTGTGATAGGCGCGGTCATGGGTGACACAACAGGCCTCGAACGGCGGATGGGGACCGATGCTCCCGGCGAGGTCGGGCAGGGTGTCGGCCAGACCCCGCCAGACCGACGACATGCCGCCGCTGCACCCATCGGTGGTGAAGGGCAGCAACGGCGCGGCGGTGCGGACCTCCATCAGCCGGGCGTGGGCCAGAAGCTCGACCCGTTCGGCAAGGCTCAGCCGGTCGCGCCCGAGCGGCAGGAGCCAGAGCGCCAGAGCAGCGCCCGCGACAGCGGCGATGACGGCAAGGGTCCGTTTCCGGACCCTCATCCCGCCGCTCCGTATTCTGTGGCACGCAGCACGGTCATGGGCGTTTCATGGCGTTTCACGCGGCCGGGGGCGGCGCGGTGCGCGCCGCGTCGCGCCGCTGCATCGCCAGCAGCACCAGTGCCAGCCCGGAGGCGAGCAGTTCCAGCCCCAGCAGCATCCCGAAATCCGGGTTCATGCCCAGCAGCACCACCGCCCCCAGCAGGACCGAGACCGCGCCGGTGCCGTAGACCAGCGCCTGGTTGGTGGCCCCCTTCATCGAGCCGAAGGCGGCCCAGGCCTTGGAGCCTCCGGACGCAAGCAGCAGAAGCCCCACCAGCCAGCGCAGGAAGGTGCCGTCGCCGAAGGGGCCGAAGATCACCGACAGGCCGAGGAACCCGGCGGCCAGCGCGATGGCGCCGGCGCGCAGCCGCGCCCCGAGTTTGAGCGCACGATACGCGGCCCAGCCCTGCAACAGCGCCACCAGCACCAATGCCCCGCCGGCGAGCGTTGCGGTGGCGACCGTGGCTTCGGCCGGGTTGACCAGTGCCAGAAGCCCGCCCAGAAGCGCCACCACTCCGGCGGTCATCATTGCGACCCATGATGTCATTGCGTGTTCTCCTCTGTTGTGCCCAGTGTCGTGCCCCCTGTTGTATCCGGGGCGGCCCCGCCCGGATCCCCGCTCAGATCCGCCCGTGACAGCCAGTCGCCGAGCGCCTTCAACACCTCTTCCACCACCGAGCGGACGGTCAGCTTTTCAAGCCCCGACAGATCCGGCAGCCTGGCCAGCGCCTTCTCGACCTCGGCTGCGGTCTGCGGCGAACTGGCGCTCTTGTCGAGCCGCTCCAGGGCGGTGGCGATGCGCTCCAGCCGCTCCGCCTGCGGCGCCAGCATCGCTGCGGTCTGGTCGCGGAAATCGCTGGCCTTGCCCAGCAGCACGATCAGGCAGACGGTCAGTGCAATCGCCAGCACCAGCGTCGCGTTGACCAGCGCAAGGGCCAGATCCTTCAGGGTTTTCAACATCCTGGTCCCTCCTTACGGGCTGTTGTCGCGATAGGTCTTGGCCGTGCCGTCAAGCCCGAACAGCCCGGCGAGTTGCAGCAGCAGCCGCTGGCCGGTTCTCATGCCCGCGAGCTCCTCCATCACCGCGCGGGCCATCCCCGGCTCGTCGGTGATCAGCCCGTCGACGCCGCGCGCCAGCATCGTCGCCATGTCGATCGGGTCGTTGACCGTCCAGACATAGACCTTCTTGCCCGCCGCCTGCGCCCGCGCGATGAACCCCGGGCTGGCGGTGGCGGTGTTGACCGCTAGGAAGTTTGCGTCATAGTCCGAGAGGTCGCCCAGCGCGACCGCGGCCAGCAGACCCACCGGCCAGTCGGGCCGGGTGGTGCGCATGTCGGCCACCTGTTTCGGCTTCAGCGACATGAACTGGGTCGCCGCGACCATGTCCGCCGCTTCGACCACCTCGGCCACACGGGCCGCGAGGCGCTCGTCATGGCCGTAATATTTCAGCTCGACCACCACGCCCGCGCGCCCGCGCGCAAGCTCCAGCACATCGCGCAAGGTCGGCACGCGCTCGCTGGCGTAGGCCGGGTCGAACCAGCTGCCGATGTCGATCTCCGCCAGCGCCTCGGGGGTGGCATCCCAGACGGTGAGCGGGTTGCCCGCGAGCTTCATGAAATCGCTGTCATGGGCGACGACCACCCGGCCGGTGGCGTCTTCCTGCACGTCAAGCTCCAGCCAGTCGGCGCCCTGGGCGATGGCCTCTTCCATGGCCGCGAGGGTGTTTTCCGGGCGCACACCGGCGGCGCCCCGGTGGGCGATGATCGCCACGTCGTCGCGCGGCAGGGCGGCGGTCATGGCGCTCCAGCCGGTGGTCACCGCGCCCAGCACCACCATCACGACGGCGAGCCAGACGAAGCTCTTCGAGGTGGCGGCCTGCGGCGCCGCGCGGGTCCAGTCGGGCAGCAGCCGCCGGGCGAGGTCGTCGAGCGCGGCCGCCAGCAGCCCGGCGCTGATCGCCCCGATCAGCAGGTTTGCCACCGCCCAGATC
>PDWJ01000483.1_pt1 | contig 58848 bp, 50 predicted proteins | sample 1430881 | NCBI WGS metagenome assembly PDWJ01 (sample SAMN01162460, study PRJNA174530) | Oral metagenome, whole genome shotgun sequencing project. | biome: Marine environment; feature: Marine mammal; material: Swab sample of the gingival sulcus; isolation source: swab sample of gingival sulcus...
AACAGATGGTCAGCTTGTAGTAGAAAATGAGCAATCAAAACTGATTTATCTTGGAAAACATGGTCAACCTTGGGTTTGATGAGAAATGCGGGTTAGAGCAGTATCTTAATACCAATTTTTTTGAGTGGAGTCTATTCCACCTTAAAAAGATTCAGATGTATTGACTCCCCCCAAATACTCAAAAACGAACTGTTCTCAGCAAAAGATATTGCAGACAGGTTCCTGTACATAATATACAAGCCTGTAAAAAGCCTTTTAACTGATGATTTTCTTCCAGATTATGGGCACTCGCTCAGCTTTCCAAGGCCGCCGCATTTCTTTTCCCAATTGTAACAAATAGCTTCGCAATAAAATAACTGATGAACTGGGTAGCATCTGTTTATTACTGCTGAAACGACAAGCATTATTTGTTCATCAGTAAATTGGATTTTTTCATAACAAAAGTTTCCTGCTCATAGGGAAAAGGAGTTTGGAGAAAAACTCTAAGTATAAACGGGCCAATTGATTTGGAGAAGATCAGCCTGCTATTGGGGGAATAATATGATTTTTCATCTCAATGAATTAGAAAAATGGGAAAAAGAGCCGATAGTATGTAAAAAGAGAATATGTTACTAAAAAAATGATTCCAATTCTACCAAAAGTAATAATTTTCTGTATCAGCAAGTATATTATAATAGCCGTACAACTCATAGGGAGATGCCAGGTAATATCCGGAGAAAAAGGGCCGAAGCTCCCAATTATAATCAAGAGTACAGTGAGCACTTGAGTTATCATAAGTACTCGGGCCTCTTTCTCTTTCCTTTGTGTCAAAGGGGAATAGTCATTCACCGCTTTTGGAAATAAGCGTTTAATACAGCTTAAAAGAAACCATAAAAAGACCAAAGGCGTAAAAACAAAAGCAATATAACTAGTCTCTAAAAAACTCCATATATTTAAAAATCGCTGCCAAGTTTCCTTAGCAAATACTTTCAACAAATAAACAAATTCTTCGACACGAAAACTTTTACCCCCCCTCTCTAATCTTCGATTTACCTGCTCTTTTATTGTGTATTTATTCCCAAAGCTTTTGATACTACCAACAATACCTGTTTCAGGATCATACTTTTCAAAATCGAGAAAATGCTGCCTAAACAACACATTTGTATCAGGAAAGTGTACTGATTTTATTATTGTCCAAGGAGCATTCATCGCAAGAAAAGCTCCAACTAAAAGTAGAAATGCGATAATGGTCGAGGTAAATTGATATTCACGGGCTTTGAAAAACCTGTATAACAACCAAAGAGTAACAACCGGGTAAGTTAAAGCTAAACTCGGATGAAAATTTGTAGCAATCCCCCAAATAACTCCAGTCAAAAGCCACTGTTTTATGTTTTCTTTATCAACGAGTAACAAGACTATCCCTGATATAACTAATCCAGCAGCGGCTAATTTGAACCAGGTTATATAATAATTTGTTATAATAAAAGCACTTGCAGAAACGAGAAAAACTATGAACAACGGTCTTTCCCCATCTTTGAAAAAATATTTATGCAAGCCAAGTATTGGCAATAAAAACAGTATATTAAAAGCAGAACCAAACAGTGTATAGAATCCGTAACTATTCGCGATAGCAGAATTAATTGGGCTTCCAATTCCTCTGAGGACGGCATATATAACACCTGCCATTATCCCTCTATCTTGAACGCCGTAAAATAGTTTCCCATTTTCGTAATATTTTGAAAAAGGTTCTTCTTGTAGAATCGCAATTCCGTTTACGTAATGAAAGACAGGGTCATGCGCGCCAAAAGCCCCATAAGTCCTTGAAAACAATTCATTATATGTAAAAGTAAAGAGTGGCAACTCCAGATCGCCTACTACTATTACAGTGACAACAAAAGTTACGATAAAAAGTGCAAACATCTCCCAGCCGATCAGACGAAAATTTGCGAACAAAGTTCCTATTTCTTTTTTCTGTTTAAGCCAAAGAAACAGTAGTAAATTGAGCGCTAGATAGCAGATCAGCAAAACCCATTTGTCCAACAGAGGAAAATGCGAAAATTTTTGGTTTATGAATAAAATAAAATATAAAAACAGGAAGAAAAAAACAGATAACGGAGTAAGCAGAGCCAAAAGATTTATCTTGTTTCCGCGCCCCTGCATGAGGGTATAGATCAGAAAACCGGGCAAAATCAATAAGAATAATTGTATCTCTGCTAAGATATAGGCGAAGATTCTCGTGTCTGTAAATGCTTTAGGGATAATTTCAATTTTATCTATTTGAACTTTTCCAATCGTTCCAGGAGAAGACTTTCGGCATATAAAATAGAATGAAAGGCCATCGTAGTGTTTGTTCTGCAAAGAGAATTCTACTGGATTATTTTGATAAGCCAAATAATTATGCTCGTACGATGAGGGTATTGGTTGTCCAGATGGGTCTGTTTCAAACTTCCCCATACCTAAAATGTGGTCATTTATTTCTGAAATAGTTACTCTGAGTTTTTGATTATCAACGTTGTATTGTATAGGGATATGAACAGATCTTTGTTTGTTTTCAGTACAATCAAGTGAAAGGACAAAATGAGAGTTAATAACTTTATAACTGTTGATCTCAGGAGCCGAGACGGTACAGATCCTATCCGTAAAATCGTCAAGAACATAGGAGTTCGTTGATGTCGCTTGAACGGAGTTGGGAAACAATAAAAATGATAAAAGGAAGAAAAAGAAAATTTCTCCGCTAATTTTTTGTACAATGTCTTTCATGACTCTGTAAAGTATTTTGTGTAACTGTCATTTTCGTTAGATATCAGAGAATCAGTCTTCATATTCAACAAGAAATCGATTCATTGCCGGCTTCCAGTTCCTCGTCGGCATGGCCCAGTCTTTTGGATTGCCAGCAGCCGCCTTTCGGTCTTTATATGAGACATATTTCAGCGAATTTCTCACCATATCGACAATGCAGAGTTGAAGCTAAGCCCCTGGATACACACAGCATTGACTGCTTCAGGAAAACCAGTTAAACCGTCAACCGCAGCAATAATTATATTCTGAACACATTATTTGCACTTCCCGCTTGACCAGTTTGTTCCTCCATCGTCTGTTGGAATAAAACAGAATGTCATCTCGATTATTTCGTCACAATTTTTAACTGTCCACTGCTCTTCCCAGGCTCCATGAAAAGTTTTTCCATCACTTTTCAATGAAAAAGGCTCTTTTGTCACTTCGGTGTTTAATACGCGAATTTCTTTGCATTCTTTATTTTTTCTCTTAATTTCTGTGACTAAGATAACCCCTTGACTATATAAATCACGCATTAGTTGTGGAGATGTACGTGTATTTCCAGGAACCAAGAGACCAATTTTAGGTTTCTTCCCTTTTTGAGCCATAAATATAGCATTATACACTATTGATTCATTACATCGATCAAATTTAAACCTGGTAGTCCAAACTCCTTGAGTTGGATAAATACTATCTGAATTGAATTCCATAGGCTCTACGAACCCCATCGACAAAGGGAAAACAGAATATTTCCCAGTACAATCCTGTTGTAACGATAATACTTTTCTGTCCCAGTATATTCCTAATTCATATAGTTGTGTTATAAACCCTTTTGAGTTGAAATAGGTTTTCATCTTTTCTTTACTGGCAAAAGCGTTTGAATCAAAGATACATAAAAATAGTACAAGAAATGCTAAGTATTTTTTCATAAGTCATCTCCTCGTCCAGTCCTGCCTCTTGGGGGAGCTGTAGCGTGTCCCCTAAAAACAATGGTTCGTATCTATTCGAGTGTTATCTTCAAGGTCTTCCAGAAGGTATCAATCATTGCTCTGTCTTGTGCAGGAGCATCTTTGTCAATCTGAGTGACGATCATTATACCCGCATCGCGGATTGAGTAACACAGGACATGTCGGGTGGTCTTGTCGCCCCTGTATGTCGCAATGGACTTTTTGCCAGTAAGGATCTTTCCGCCAGCAAGCTTGATCTTTGCAGAAGAGTTTGTGATCTTGTATCCATACTGTTTTTCTTCCTTCGTGAGTTCATTAAGCATCATATCCACAAAATTGCAGGGATCCATGTCGGCATACTCTTGAACAATAGTTGACGTCCCAAGAGAAGTCACCATAAGCGTCTGGTATATACCATCTCCCAGGTCGGTTCGTGATGGTGTAACATCACTGGGATGGTCGAAGGAAAAACTCTGCGTTTCAAAAGAGGCAACGGCCTTCTTTTCCAGCATTATCTGTATTGTCTTGCTATCAGAGAGTTTGATAATAGTTTGTTTTCCAACGTCGACTTCATGCTTTTTCCCATCGATGGTCAATACGTAATTCCCCGCCATAACTTGACCGCAGGCAAGAGCCACACATACAATGCCGATGAATAATGCTGTCTTCATATATTTCTCCCTTTATGAACGAGCCATTAGAGTAACTTGTTAAAAAAAATAATTATCTTTGATTCTTACTATTGTAATGGTTCAACGGGCATCGGAAATTTTCTAAGAATGAGTTAACATACTCAACCTAACCCCGATATTTCATCAGTTCAGGCGGTGTCAGGTTCGAAGTTTTTTGCATTACGTAAGAGTAAACTATATTTACTGCAAAAATACTGAAGAAGATGGTGCCGCATGGACTGACCTTTGGTGAACGCTTTGGATATTGTAAAACTGTAATGTTCTCGATGTAGTATATTAGAATATCAGCAATGTTTATGAAATATCCGGGCTAAGGAGGTTTCTATGAAAAAGAGACCCTACAATTACCGTCCCGAAGAAAAAGTGAAGATTTTCCAAGAACATTGTAGAGCATGTTGCAGTCTCCGCTCTATGCGACAAATACAAATGCAGCCTACCGTATTTTATCGCTTGCAGAAAGAATTTTTTGCAAATGTTCTCACAGCATTCACTAAGGAGAATAAGAGAGCCAGAGCAAAAAGATACAAGTACTTGAGACTACATTGCAGAACAAAAATGAAATGCTGTCCAAGTTGATGGAAAAGCTTATTCGATTAAAAAGCTCTTGGGGTAATTTGAAAGGACTATGGGGTCCAGATGATACCCGTAACGCAATCGTCGATTTTATCCGCTATTGGCTTGAGAAAACCAGCGTTCCTGCCAATCGTATGTGTGGCTGGATAGGGCTGTCAGCGGGCAAGTAGGTAGCTGGCAGAAACGATACGGCATGGTAAACGAGCACAACGGTTTGCTCCCAAGAGATTTCCGGCTTGAAGACGGGGAAGAGGAACGGATCTTCAATACCCAGTAGAACATCCTGTTGAAGGCTGCCGCCGATTGTGCTTTATGATGCTTGCTACAGATGTTGTTGCTGTCTCACCGAGCAGCGTGTATAGAGTTCTTTAAAAAGCTGGTATACTACAGAATTGGAACAAGAAAAGAAACCACGAAGGAAAAGGTTTCTGCAGCCACTCAAACCACACGAATACTGGCATATAGCGGTTTCGTACCTGAATTAGTGCCATCGGCTATATTGCACCGGTGATAAAGCCTGAAGGACCTGAACAACAGATATTTTTGCAACGTGATAGAAAACTGGAAACAGCGAGGGAAAAAAGAAAAAGACGAGGGTTTTAACCTTGAACAATAAAGTTCCCGTCTGAACCTACACGGTATCAGGCCCTTATTTTTTCGATAAAACTTGTAAAAAGAATCAATAAGGGCGCTTGCTTGGATGATATTACAAATCAATTTCTCTTTATACTACAGGAGTTGAAAAAATAATTTATGAAAGAGGCAACACCACTTATCGTTGATTTAGATAAAACTCTTATCTATACAGATTCCTTAGTTGAGTCTGTCGTTCTACTAATCAAGAAAAATCCCGTCTATTTTTTTATCATTTTTTTTTGGTTATTTAAAGGAAAAGCCCGGTTGAAAACGGAAATCGTTAATCGAGTTTCTCTTGATATAGAGACGTTACCTTACAATAAGCCTTTTATAGAATGGTTAAAAGTTGAAAAAGAAAAAGGGAGGAAGCTTTACCTTGTTACTGCAGCGCACAAAGAAATTGCAAAAAAAGTGATGAACTATCTAAATTTCTTTGATGGTTTTTTTGCGACCGAAGAAAGTTGTAATCTTAAAGGATCTAAAAAGTGCGCTTTGATTAAAGAAAAAATTGGAGATGATTTTGTCTATGCGGGGGATAGCAAAGTTGATCTTCTGATCTGGAAAGATTCTGAAGCAGCTGTTTTAGTAAATGCCCCATCTTCTCTTGCTAATGAGGTAAGAAAAAAAACAATTATAGAGGCGGAGTTTCCCCGCAAGAAAATTGGAATTAGAACCTGGCTTCGCGCGCTACGTATTCACCAATGGGTAAAAAATATATTGCTTTTTGTACCTCTTCTGACCGCTTTTGAATTTCTGAATGTGTTTAAAATCTTTAGTGTAATCTTTGCGTTTCTAGCATATTCACTTGTAGCTTCAGGGACATATGTCCTCAATGATATTTTTGACTTAAATTCTGACCGCGCTCATATGTTAAAGCGTCATAGACCTTTTGCCTGTGGGGACATCCAGATTATTAATGGTATTGTTATAGCAGGAATTTTCTTTATTCTTGCACTGACAATTGCACTGTATATATCTGAAGTTTTTACAGCAATACTGGCTTTCTATTTTATTTTAACCGTTACTTATAGTTTATTTTTCAAAAAACATATAATCATCGATGTCATTATATTATCATTTCTCTATACATTACGTATTATCGCAGGGGTAACCGTTATTCAAGTCGACATCAGTTCATGGTTATTTGCTTTTTCTATGTTCTTATTCCTAAGTTTAGCGCTTATAAAACGTTGCGGAGAGCTCGTTTCTTTTGGAAAAGAGGATCAAAAAAGAACCATTGTCGGCCGGGATTATATGCCTTCTGACCTTGTTGTTCTTTGGCCGTTAGGCGTTGGAGCATCACTTTTAGCTATAGTGGTTTTATCTTTATTCATTAATGCCCCTGAAACACAACAAAAATATGCTTCACCTGAATTACTTTGGGGCCCTGCTGTTGTGATAATGTATTGGTTAGGCCGCATGTGGATAAAAACGTCTCGGGGCGAGATAGATGATGATCCAATTCTTTACGTAATAAAAGATAGTATAAGTTATATGATATTCTTTTTCACTATTTCTATAACAATAATTTCTTATTTCTATACGATTTGAAGGGAAAAAGTTAAAAAGCTACTCAACGGTAACGCTTTTCGCCAGATTACGCGGCTGATCGACATCACAGCCTCTTTTTTCGGCGATACAATAGGCCAGTAACTGGGCCGGGATCGTGTAGAGGATCGGGTTCATGGCCTCTGCAACCCGGGGAAGATAGATAACATCATCGGCTATGGCCTTCAGATGCTCATCCCCCTCTGAACCAATCAGAATAACACGCCCCTCTCTGGCCTTTATCTCTTCAATATTTGAGATCGATTTTTGATAGACCTCATCCTGCGGGACCAGCCCCAGAACAGGCATATCCTTATCGATAAGGGCGATAGGCCCGTGCTTCAGCTCTCCTGATGCGTAACCCTCTGCATGGATATAGGATATCTCCTTGAGTTTGAGGGCCCCTTCAAGGGCAATGGGAAAATTGGCGCCCCGTCCGACAAAGAGAAAATCCCGACAGTCGTAGTAGGAGGCAACCAGAGCGCGTATATCCTCCTGGACCCTGTCAAGTATCTTGTCGATAGAGACTGCGATATTGACAAGCTCCCGGGCAAGCCTTTTACGCTCGACTTCTGGCAGGGTTTGCCGTTTTTCGGCGAGAAAGAGAGTAAGGAGGAAGAGTGCCGCCAGCTGGGCGGTAAAGGCCTTGGTCGATGCAACACCGATTTCCGGCCCTGCATGGGTATAGATCGTACCATCAGCTTCGCGTGTCATCGTCGAACCGACGACATTGCACAGGGCAAGGGTCCTTGCCCCCAGCTCTCTGGCCTTTCTCAGGCTGGCAAGGGTGTCCGCCGTTTCACCGGACTGGGATATACAGCAGGTGAGAGTCCGCTCATTGACCAGCAGATGCCGATAGCGAAATTCCGAGGCAATATCCACCTCAACCGGGATATGCGCAAACTTTTCAATCCAGTACTTCGCGACAAGGGCAGCGTGCCAGGAGGTCCCGCAGGCAACAAAGACGATACGTTCAATATCCGCCAACTCTGCCTCGGAGAGATTGAACTCCGGGAGGTTTACTGTTCCCGATTCCAGATGGATCCGGCCGCTGATCGTATTGGTTATCGCCTGGGGCTGCTCGTGGATCTCCTTGAGCATAAAATGTTTATAGCCAGCCTTTTCTGCCATTGCCGGACTCCAGTCGACGACCTGTACCTTCTTCTTCAACCGTTCTCCGGTGACCGCAGAGATGACCTGAAAATTGTCTTTCTTTAAGACGGCAATCTCCATATCATCAAGAAACACCACCTGGTTGGTGTAGGGAAGAAGGGCCGGAATATCGGAGGCCATAAAGCTGTCACCCTCTCTCCCCACCCCAAGAACCAGCGGGCTCTGGTTACGCACCGCAATCAATGTATCAGGTTCTGCCGCCCATAAGACTCCAATGGCAAAAGAGCCTTCAAGCAGTGGTACAACCTTTTGCACAGCGGCGACCAGACCAAGCTGCAGATGCTCTTCAATGAGATGCGCCAGGACCTCGGTATCCGTTTCAGAAGAAAAACGATGACCTTTTTCGAGAAGTCCCTGGCGCAGGGCGTGGTAATTCTCGATGATCCCGTTATGGGCAACGACCAGCTCACCTGTGCAGTCAGAATGGGGATGCGCATTTTCTGTTGTTGGTGCCCCATGTGTCGCCCATCTGGTATGCCCCAGACCGATATATGCTGGAGCAACAAGTGCCTCGCCGATGATCGACTCAAGCCGGCTCAACTTGCCCTTTGAGCGATGTTTGACCAGGGTATTCTTCTCCAGATAGACGATGCCTGCAGAGTCATAGCCCCGGTATTCGAGCCGTTTCAAGCCCTCGAGCAGTATGGGGACAACACGTTTTTCTCCGCAATAGCCAACAATTCCGCACATAACCGTCCTCTTTTCAAAAAGTAGAAACGCACGTCTCAATCACCGCAGGCTGTATCCAACCAACAGAGACGTATAAACAAATCTATCTAGACCTCTGAACGATTCTACCATAGAGCAGTATAAAAAACAGCCCTCCACTTGCCACCGGCAAAAGCGGTGAAAAGTGAAGGGCTTCTGCCCAAATCCGATCTTTTATCGGTAACGTTTTGTTTGCACAAACGACAAGGCCCTGCGCACAAGAAAAAACGCAGGATGCCTTGCAGAAGCGGCTTAGAACTTATAGTTCAGGCCAAGGGTGAACAGCAGCGCCGAGGCGCCGGAAAAATCACCATACACACGATCGCGCGGATCGGCTTTCACGGCCCTGTCTTCCTTATAGTCGTAGAGCAGGGCAGCACCTATCTCCATCTGCTCGTTGATATCGTACTGCATACCGATGGAATAGATCCAGGCATCAGAATCCGGGACAGAAAAATCAACCTTTTCATCGGGTATCGGGTTCTCATCAAAGGAAAAGCCGAGCAGAAGATCAAGCTGACTGGTCGCCTGGTAGGTCAAGCCAATGCGGTAGGCATTTGTATCATTCCAGTTCCTGACGATGGGCCGCTCAAACGGATTACCCGGGATCTGCGGTTCATAGTTGATATCAAGCGCCTCGTACTCTGACCAGTAGGTCCTGTCCCAGGTAAGCTCGACATTCAGGTTATCCAGGACATCGTAGGCAAAAGAGACAGAAAATATCGCAGGAAGAGGAACAGAGACATTCACATCCCAGTTCGACAGTCTCCGCCCCATAAGATTGAGGTCGCCCTCATCTTCAAAATCAAGATCCACCGTTGAACGATAGGTGACAGCAATATCCATTCCCTCGACAGGTTGTACATCAAGGGCCAGATTCCAGCCCCATTCGAAGGTCTGACCGTTCAGATCTGTTCCCAGCGGGATACCCAGACCGGCGGCATCATTTTTTAAGGTAGCATCCGCATACAGCAAACGCGCTCCTCCAGCCACAGAAACCATCTCTGCAAAGGAGTACGACACAGTCGGATTCATCTCAAAGACCTTAAGAGAAAACTCCTCGGCCACGGCACGGGCGTAGGGAGACTTCCAGCGTTTTGCCAGCCCGTTCGGGGCAACAAAGGCCATTCCAAAGCGCAACCCAGAAAAATCCGGAGAAACCAGAAAACCGGTCGGCAATAAAAAATGCTCCTCTTCCGATGCACTGTTGTACAGTGGAACCCTGGCATCATCGTAGTCAATCGAGGCGAGGTGAATATATGTCAAGTCAGCCTGAACCTGCCACTTATCGTCCATCCAGGACATTTTTGCCGGATTGAAGTACGCCGCATCCGCCCTGGCTGCCGATGCGATGTTTGCCCCCGCCTTTGCGGTCGAATCGACTGACTGTTCCGGAATACGCCAGCCTGAGGCAAAGGCCGAACCGGCAAAAAGGATTGAAAGGGCCGTAACTGCACAAATTTTTTTTCTCATCTTTGTTCCTCTCGTTAACAAGCAATTCTCCTTTATAGGAGACCTCCCACCTGCCATCGTGGAGTTTGGAAGCCACCCAACCAATTACTACCACCGAGTACATTTGACCAATCCGACACCGGATCGGCCATAACAATGCATAACAAGGCCCGTTCTCCTTAATACAGATGATCTATAGAAGTCAACTATAAAGGTACAACAGACAGGCAGGGTCTGGTGAGGAACCACAGGAAAAGTTTTTATATTTCCCTGTGAAAACAGAATGTTTTCGAGGAATACAGGCTAACGGCAGCCTTGTTCATAGACCGTATCAACAGAGGAAGGATTACTCCGGGATGCCGCAAGGGCCAGCTGGTCACATCGTTCGTTATCGGCATCTCCGGCATGGCCCCTGACCCAGTAAAAGACCACGTTTAAAGGCGTCAATAAGGCCAGAAGAGACTGCCAGAGATCAAGGTTTGCCGGTTCGCTGCCGTCACTTTTTCGCCAGCCGTTGCTCTGCCATTTTCTGGCCCAGCCCTTTTCTATGCCATTGACCAGGTAACTCGAATCAGAAAAGAGATGTATCCTGGAGGTTGTTTTACCAAGTTTTTCGAGGGCGACGATCGCCGCGGTCAGCTCCATGCGATTGTTGGTGGTCATACGGAACCCGCCGCTATACTCGAGCTGCTGTCCCTCTCTTTTGATAACGAACCCGTAACCGCCCGGACCGGGATTATTGATACAGCCACCATCGGTATAGATGACGATATCATTGGCCTGCAGGTCAGGAACACTGCTCTCTTTGATCGGTTGTGTTGATTTGGTTTTTTTTTCAAGCACCGGGGCAGACAGCCAGAGGCGGGCCTCTGTTTCCGAGGTAAAGCCTTTATACAAGGCCTTTGGATAGCCCTTGACCAGCTTTTCAACGGTACTCCAGTCAGCAAAGATACCGGTCTTTCTGCCGCAGGCCACCGCATATATTTTTTTCTTTGCCATTATCTGTGTCCCAAAAACTCTGTGAGGGGTATAATACAAGAAAACCGGATCCTCTTTGCAGAAGACCCGGCAACATCGAGGAAGCTTTACACAAGCTCCCTTTCTTTACAACCTGTAAAGATCAGCAGCCTCGAATTCCTCACCCCCCGGCGGGCTTCTTTGCCTCTTTATCGGGTACAGCTTCCTTGGTCAATGAGCCGCCCACCGCATCACGGGAAATCTTGATGGTAATGTCTTTTGCAACCTCGAGGGTAACAACCGTATCGGTAAGACCAACGATGGTCCCGTGGATGCCGCCCTTGGTGACGACCTTATTGCCTTTCTTCAGGTTATTGAGAAAGAGCTGATGCTGCTTTGCCTGCTTCTGTTGGGGACGTATCAGCAGAAAATAGAAAACAACAAAAATCAAAATAAGCGGAATAAAGGAAGCAAACCCTCCAGCCGCGCCTGCAGCCGGTGCACCGGCCGCGTGAGCAACACTTACCATAAGAAACCTCCGGTTAATAACAAAAAACAAAAACGCAAGCCTCGATCAGCCTGCTCCACAACTCGTATATAGACTCTATCGGCAGGGTAATCATTCCTCTGCAAGCTTGCTATAAAAATTTTTTCGAAAGGCAAGAAAGCGGTCCTGTTCAATGGCCTCTCTGATATCCCGCATCAGCTGCAGGTAAAAATGCAGGTTATGTATGGTGTTCAGATGGGCGCCAAGGATTTCACGGGCCTGAAACAGATGCCTCAAGTAAGCCCGGGAATAGTTCCGACAGGTATAACAGGAACACTGTTCATCGACCGGTCCGGGATCCTCCCTGAATTTTGCATTCTTTATCGTGATTTTCCCCGTTGAGGTAAAAAGGGAGCCGTTGCGGGCGTTTCTGGTTGGCATCACGCAGTCAAACATATCCACACCCCGATACACCCCCTCCACCAGATCGGCAGGTGTGCCGACCCCCATAAGATAGACAGGGAAATCCGCGGGCAAGGCGGGGGTTGTCTCTTCAATGATATCGTACATAAGGCCGGGCTCCTCGCCGACACTGAGACCGCCAATGGCATAACCATCAAAGCCGATATCAACCAGGGCAGCCGCATGTCCGCGGCGCAGATCAGGATACATCCCGCCCTGGACGATCCCGAAAAGGAGCTGTTTCCTCTCTGAATGTGCCTCCCGACAGCGCCGGGCCCAGCGGGTTGTCAAATCCGTTGCGGCAATCGTCTGCGCTCTGGTTGACGGATAAGGGATACAGGTATCCAGACACATCATGATATCGGAGCCAAGCGATTGCTGTACCGTAACCGCATCCTCCGGACGAAAAAAGAACCTGGAACCATCAAGATGTGAACGAAAGGCAACCCCATCTTCGGAGACCTTGGCCAGTTTTTCGAGGCTGAAGATCTGGAAGCCGCCGCTGTCGGTAAGTATTGACCCGTTCCAATGCATAAACCGGTGCAAGCCGCCAAACCGTTCGATCAAGCCATGTCCTGGCCGGAGAAAAAGATGGTAGGTGTTACCGAGGATGATCTGGGCCCCCATCTCCAGGAGGTTTTCCGGAGTGACCGCCTTGACGGTACCCTGCGTTCCAACCGGCATAAAAACCGGGGTCTGGAAACAGCCCTGCCGGGTAGAGACCTCTCCCCTCCTCGCCATACACTCGGAGGACTTCTTATGCAATCTAAAAGCGGAAGACGACATAGTATTGCACCTTAACAGGAGATCAGCCTCACCCAACCGATACCGGATACCCCAACGATACGGTTCTTTGTTAACAGGCTATTATAACGGATAAAAAACACCTTGCATTCAGATTCGGGAGAGAAAAAAAACACGGAATCCCTATACACCGGTGCGAGTATACACCAAGCCGACAATTCTGTAATCTGGAAAAGGGCAACGCAGCCTTCACCGGCTCATTTCAAGAAAAAAAGGCTCTGGCAGAAGCTGATACAGCGGGGTAACAGGAGAGAGCCTTTGCCTACGGGGAGCTCTTCCTGCCGCATGTTCACTTTTTCAGGCTGACCCCGAATGCCATGTTATGGTATAATGGAAGGAGAGCATCTTTCCCGCAATCTGCTTCACAGCTCATAAGTCATTGTTATGAAAACGGTTATCATCATAGAGAACCAAACCACTGAGCTTAAGACCCTGATCGGTCTCTTGCGCAGATGGCATCAGGAGGTCGACATACTCACGGTCTCAGGCTATGAGGCGGCTCTTACCTTCGTATCACGGCAGCAGGTCGACCTTGCGATATGTGATCTGACCGTGCCTGAAAAATTTGCCTTGACCGACCTCGTACGACTCTGCCAGGCTTTTCCCCACCTTCCCTGTATCGCCATCTCTGCAGACAAAGGCCCCCAGCCGGAAGAGATCGTAGGCAGTGGCGCCCGATATTGTCTTGTAGCCCCAATCAATCCCGATCAGTTCCTTGACGGTGTCCACGCAATCATGGCCCCGGCCAAGACAGAAACCAATCAAGGCATTCCGATACACAGTCTGCTGCAGATACTCGAAGCCGAACAGCGGAGCTGTACGCTTGAAGTCGTCAGCGAAAACGGACGCGGCTGGCTCCATCTCTCTGAGGGAGAACTGGTTGATGCGCAAAGCGGAGAGCTTACAGGAGAAAAGGCTGCCCGGCAGATTCTTTCCTGGCAGAAAATACGGCCACGTCTACTCGACTTTGATCGACAACGTAAAAGAACCATACACGCCAAAGCACTGCCTCTTATCGTGGACGCCTTTGAAACCGTTCGCGACCGGCAGGGAGAAGAGAACGCCCCGGAAGCTGCCCGCAGTCACCAGTTGCCGCTGCAGCAGAGGTCAACAGCGGGAAAGAGGCTGCCGCTGCAGCTGGAAACTACAATAAAGATGGTCTTTTTTGACCTGGACAAGGTCATACATACCAGTGTTGTTGGAGTGGTAGAGTCAAGCTGCCTTATCGTCAAAAATCCCTCCTCCCCGCAAGACCTGAGAAAGAAACAGGGCCGGAATGTACTCGTCGAATATCTGTACGAGGGCCGGATATGGATGTTTACCTCCCGACTTGTTGCGCTCACCGAAAAGCTTGTACCGCTACTCTTCCTCGACTACCCGAAGGTCATACATTTTCACGAATTAAGAAAGACCAAAAGGGCTGCGGTTTTTATTCCCTCAACCTTCTCCATTGAAGGCAAACATGAGATGTATGGGGCAATGATCGACCTGAGTATGACGGGCAGCCTATGTCAGATCAAGCATACAAGACAAGAGCCCCATCCCGGAATTGAGCTGGGAACATCGCTGATCTTACGTTGTCTCTTTCCGGGGCTTTTAGAAGAGCAGGAGATACAGGCAAAGGTGAGAAACGCCAAAATAGAGAAGGGAGAGACGCGTATCGGCATTGAATTTGAAAATCTGGATCCGCAGCTGACGGGTATAATCGAGAACTATTTATATTCACTGGACAACGGGACAAAAGATGGTGCTGCGTAAAATCACAGACGCCCTCTCTGCAGAGCCGCTGCGATACGTATCGCATCTGCAGCTCTTTTCCCGCCTGGTACCTGCGGCTGAGTCTGATCCCATTTCCTTCCTGATAACCTTCGTCCTTTTTGACAGAATCAACCGTGTAAACGGGGATCTTTTGTTCACCGTCTTCTCCTGCTGTTGAGATAGAGACCTTGAAAAAGAACATCGTTCAATCCAGTAATTTGAGGCCCCGCGAACAAACGACTCAAGGGAAAGGCAACGCTGAAAGGCGATGGAATCCCTTGCAGAGAGAGGACAAATATGCAAAGGTGAGGACCTGATTGCAAGCAGATCTGGAAACCCTGCTCAAAGCGGGCTCACTACTTGATATAACATACTAGCGCAAAGACCAATGTTTGGAAAAAAAACTTCGGGTCCGGAAAATATTTTGATGCTGGGTCTGGGCGGGGTAGGTTTTTATCTCGCCAAACGGCTTATCCATGAAGAGTATGCCGTTACCATTATCGAGCAGAATCAGCAGCTTATTCTACAAGCAGACGGCCAGATCGATGCTCGGCTCATCCATGGGGATGCCATGAGCGTTGCCTGCTGGAAAGAGGCCGAGGCGGAAAAGATGGATTATCTGATCGCTGTAACCAACAACGATACCGTCAATATGGTTACCGCCATGATGGCCGATAAGCTGGGGATACCACAAAAGATTGTCCGGGTGCGATCGTTTGAATTTGGTTACAATGACTCTTTGCTCACTTCTGAAGATCTGAAAGTCGACCTACTGATCCACCCGGAAGAGCTTGTTGCCCAGGAGATCACACGCCTTATCAAGCTCAATGCCAGCAACGAAATCATCGAGCTAGCCCAGGGAGAAATCCGGCTTCTGGCGACCAGCATTGACGATTCTTCACCGATGGCCCATCACAGCCTGATGGAAATCGCCCAGATGTACAATGAGTTTACCTTCCGGGTCATCGCCGTTGCCAGGGGTATCACCACCCTTATTCCCCGCGGCGGTGAGGTTATCCTGCCCGACGATCATATCTTCATTATGGTATCAGATGAACACCTGCCGCGCCTGATGGAGGTTATCGGGATACAGAAGCAGCGCCAGCAGAGGGTCCTGCTCCTCGGAGGCGGACTGATTGGGGGAAGGGTCGCGGAACTTCTGGAAAACTCTGTAAGTGTTCGTCTTATCGAAAAAAACAGGAAAAGGGCCAAACAACTCTCACTCAACCTGGCCCAGACCGACGTGCTTTTTGGAGACGGCTCCGATGGTGACATCCTTACCCAGGCAGGGCTTCTTGACATTGACACCTTTGTCGCAACCACAGGCGAGAACGAGACCAATATTATGACCTGCCTGCTGGCAAAACATCTGTTTCAGAAAAACAAGTCCAGTGAACAGAGCCCTGGCTGCCGCACGATAGCCCTTGTCAACAAGGAAGACTATCTTGTGCTGGCCGCGACCATCGGCTCCGACATCGCGTTGAACAAGAAGGTGATGGCCGCAAACGAGATTCTGACATTCATTCGCAGGCGTGAATTCATCTCGGTGGCCCATCTCCAGGGCTTTGATACCGAGGTCGTCGAACTCGTTGCCTCTGCAAACGCCCCGATCACCAAAAAACCCCTGTCAAAACTCGATAAATATTATCAGGACAAACTGATTATCGGGGCCATACATCGAGACGGGAAATGGCAGATCGCAGTCGGCGACACCCATATCCGTGCCGAAGAGCCGGTCATCGTCATCTGTCTCTCCAGGGTCTTAAAGGACGTACGCAAGCTCTTTGTCTGATAGGTTATTGACATCACATAAGCCCGAAGATCCGAGGGATAAAAAGAGAGATCTGCGGGAAGAGAACAACCAAGAGCAGGGCCCCTAACATCGCAAGTACCATTGGCCAGACAAAACGAAAGGTCTGCTCAAGGCGTATCTGAGCTAATTGCGCGGTAACATAAAGATTGACTGCTACCGGGGGTGTAAACTGTCCTATGGCAAGGTTGAACGTCATCATCACTCCAAACCAGACAGGATCCCAGCCATATCTCTCCATTATTGGCATGAAAATGGGCAGAAATATGTAAAAAATGGAGATAGCATCAATTAGCATACCTCCAAAAAATATTAATGCATTGATAACCAGAAGCACCATCCATGGGTTGTCACTGATGTTCATGACCAGACAGGCCGCAGAGTCAAGAATCCCCACCGTTGAGCCGGCCCAGGAAAAAAGCCCGGCAAAGGCAACAATAAGCAGGACTATCGCAGAGGCTTCACTGGCATCGGACAATATCTGATAGAGAATTCTTGTATTCAAGGTGCGGTAAACGACAAAGCCCAGAAGAAGGCTGTAAAAGACTGCAACCACCGCCGCTTCTGTCGGGGTAAAGATACCACCATACAGACCGCCCAATATAATGACAGGCGCAAGAAGCCCCCAGAAGGATTCTTTGAATGATTGCCAGAAACCCATCTCCTGCTCGCCTTCGGTATCTCCGCCAAAGCCATTTTTTCGTGCTATCCATACTGCGGGAAAGAGCAGGGAGAGTCCGGCAAGAAGACCGGGGACGGCTCCGGCAGCAAAAAGCGCCGGAACAGAGGTATTGCTGATCGCCCCATAGATAATCAAGGCTATCGAGGGTGGAACAATAATCGCTGTTGAACCGGCCGCGGCAACCAGCGCAGCACTATAGCCGCGACTGTACCCCTGGCTGAACATGGCTGGAATAAGAATTGCTCCGATAGCCGCCGAGTCTGCCGGTCCGGACCCGGAAACACCACCAAAAAAGACACAGACACCAATGGTGACAATAGCAAGGCCGCCGCGCCTGCGCCCAACCAGTATATTGGCAAAACGGATGATCCGTTCGGAAATACCGCACCGCTCAAGAATAAAGCCGGCAAGAACAAACAGGGGGATCGCTAAAAGCGGGAATTTGGCTATCCCTGAGAAAAAATTCGGTGAGATGACCGAGATACCGAGATCAGCAAAGAAGATCACCAAAAACGTTGGAACCGCAATGGCAATGGCAATGGGGACACCAAGCAAGAGAAGAGCAAAAAAGCCAAGAAAAAGAGCGATACCCACCTTACCCCTCCCCGTCCAAGGCCTTGCCCTTCACTGAGCCTCTCAGGTCGGCAAACGAACTTTGCAGAATGCGAACAACAACCAGTGCGCAGCCAAGCGGGATGCCTGCTGTATAATAATGCTGAGAGATGTCGAGTGATTCTGAGGTGATTTCCAGCTCCATCTCATCAACCATCTGCAGATAGCCCAGATACCCCAGCCAGACGAAAACGCCTATGGACATGCAAACAACGGCAAACTGAATCAGGGCTTGTATCCTGGATGGAAATTTTTGCTGAAAAAACAGCATACTCAGATGACGCCGCCGCTTAAACGCCGAGGCGGTACCAAGCATAGTCAACCAGACCAGAGCGTTCACCTCCAGCTCTTCGGTAAAGGCCAGGGGATATTGAAAAATATAGCGGGTAACGACGTTGGCAAAGGCAAAAAGAGCCATGGTCGCAAGGAGAACAACACCCAGGCACTCCTCAAAATTTCTTACAAATCGACGAACTATCAGCACAATACAACTCCAACGCACACCGCGAAGATCTTTTCGCCAGGGATCTTCCCGGTGTACATTCCCTGTAGAATTTCATCTTTTTCTGACAAAAACTGGAACCATCGGCAGGCGCTCAAAAACAGCGCCCAGCAACAGTCCTTGTCCAGAGGCACCCAACAAAGACGCAAGAGTGGCAGGAAAAACGATCTACACGCTCCTTAGAGCAAACTCCGTTCGAATAAAGGGCGTGTCTGAAGCCCCGGTTGCATCCCTGAGGGTGACTGGCCAGCAAGATGCTGGTCAGTGTATCTTCGAACCCTGCACCGCAGCCTCGGCTTTTTTTACCAGATCAGCCCCGATGATATCGGTCCACTTCTCGTAAACCCCTTGGGTTTTCTTTTTAAATTCCTCGCGGGTTTTTGCATCCAGGATTTCCACAACCATACCGTTCTCTTTCAGGAGCTCGATAGCGCTCAGATCGGGGGTAATCAAACCGGTGCGCACGATGTTCTTCTGTTTGAGACCCGCTTCAATGGCCGCCTGGCGAACAATTTCCTGATCTTCGGCAGTAAAACTGGCAAACACATCGTTGTTCACGGTGAACATGAGCGGATCAATCGCATAGTGCCAAACGGTTATGTATTTGTGGAACTGCCATATTTTCACAGGAATTTCAATGGTTACTATAGGATTCTCCTGCCCGTCGACGACCTTCTGCTGAAAGGCAACCTGCGCATCACCCCAATTCATATTGACCGGATTTGCCCCAAGGGCCGTCATTGTATCGATAAAAATAGGCGTTCCCACCACCCGTATTTTCATCCCTTTCATATCTTCCGGTGTCTTGATCGGCTGCTTGGAGTTGGTGATCGCCCGAAAACCATTTTCTCCCCAGGCAAGTACCGTAACCCCTTTTTTCTTCAAAATTTCAATGATCTCTTTACCCACCTCTCCTTCAACAACGGCATCGAGTGCCGCATAGTCAGGAAAAAAGAAGGGCAAGCTAAAGAGATTCAAGGGTTTGATTGTGGTCGACCAGTTTATTGGTGATGCAAGGCAGAAGTCGGCTACGCCACGCCGATGCAGTAAAAATTCATTGGTTTGTTTGCCCGCCATCAACGATGAAGATGTATACACCTTGATATTGATACGCCCGTCCGTCCGTTCTCGAACAAGATTCGCAAAATCAATCGCTCCCTGCCCCCAGGGCAGTTTAGGACCAACAACCACACTCATTTTGTACTCTTTTTTATAGGCAGCGATACATTCAGTAGCGAAGGTGGTCGCAAACACAGCCATGAACAGAACCGACAAGAAACGAATCTTCATAGATACCTCCATATCATTTACAATGAACACAACGAGCACACAGGCACTCCCTGAGTGAAGCGCAATACCCCTCCAACGTTTGAGAAACACAACATCGACAAGGACGACATCTGTCTTCTTACGGACATTCTCCAGCATGTAGACAGAACCAGGCATACCGGAGAGAACAGGGGTGGGAAAAAAGCAAAGGAAGAGTACGGCATTACATCATTTGGGGGCGACCTTCTGCACCTTCACATGAGGAATCAGGAGTTAGGTCGTTTCAGCCGATACAGCAGCTCCAGCCAAAGAGCCAACCCCTTAAGAACCACACCGGCACAGCTGCGGAGATTGTTGCTTTTTCCCTTCAGAAGCAACTTGCCATATTCCCTCAAAAAATGCGAATATTTCTTTACAAACGCTTCTCTTTTGCAACATCTCTCTACGCACAATAGATCATACAGATAAAAGATACCCTACCCCGCCGCAAGCAGCGGGGTATTCAACCCGAGGCTTCGCAAGACAATAGACATGCATCAGAAATTCTGGTGAACGGGCCTTGGGATAATCACCACCTCGACTCTCCTGTTCATCGCATGACTTGAGGAGACAGGACGACTTTTACCATAACCGACAGCCCTTATCCTGCCGGGGGCCACCCCCTGTTGGATGAGAACCCTTTCAACCGCCTGCGCACGACGCAGCGAGAGCTGCTGGTTATACTGTTCTGATCCTCTGGAATCGGTATGACCACCCACTTCGATCTGGGTCTCTGGATATTTAACAAGTATAGAGGCCATTCGAACGACATCATTGTATCCTCCGGGCAGGAGGGTACTTGAGTCATATTCGAAAAATGTCTCACCCTTGAAGGTGGCGATCAGGACATCCTGACTGCGCTGGATACTGGCCGCTTCAGAGCGGGCCATAACGTTGCGAAGCTCCTGTTCCTGATTGTCCATATAGAGTCCAATCTGGTTGCCGGCAACGCCCCCGAGTACAGCACCAATTCCTGCCCCGATCATCGTCGATTCAGAATCCCGGCCAATGGCCTGGCCAAGTGCCGCACCGACTCCGGCACCTACACCGGCCCCTATGGCCGTGCCCTGTTTCTGGTTGGTATCAAGACCGGTACAAGAACTCAAACCGATGGCCAACACAAGAATAACCAAACTTACCCGTTTCATATATCCCTCCATAGAGAATGTATTTACCTGCATTACCGCAGGAAAGATTTTTTCCATGGATTGAGCGTAGACAATATTGTTCCAGGAGTCCAGCACATTGGGGCCGAAACCTACCAATATCGGGCTATGTCGGGTACCGACATGACCTGTTGCAAAGATGATCTGACCGCTATTTTTTCCAGAAGGCCGGGAAGAAGATAACCAACGCAGAGAACATCTCCAGCCGTCCTACCAGCATATTCCAGGAAAGAAACCATTTACTGGTATCGCTGAAAAAATTGTAGTTATGGCTGGGGCCCACATCGCCAAAGCCCGGGCCGATATTCATCAGCGTCGCGATAATTGCGCTTATTGCAGAGGAATAGTCAGTATCCTCGAGCAGAATAATCACACAGCCACCGACAAGAACCAGCAGGATATTAACGATGAAGTAACAGACGGAGAGATCGATGATAGAGGCATCCACAGGGCGGTTGTTGATACGCAGGGTGGTCACCGACATCGGCTGCAGAAAGATTCTTTTGATCGAGGCGTACATATACTTCAGAATAACCACATAGTGGACAACCTTGATCCCGCTGGTGGTCGAACCGGCGCAGGCCCCGATAAAGCAGACGACAAAGAGAAACATCTGTGTCGCCTGGGGCCAGAGTTCGTAGTCCGTCGTGGTAAAACCGGTGGTCGTCAGAATAGAGACCACCTGAAAGGTGGCAAAACGCAGACAGTCCGAGAACCCGTTGTAAACGCTGTCGTAGTAGAGGATCAGTGTTATCGAGAGACAAAAGAACAGGGTAAAACCGATATACCAGCGAAACTCGGTATTTTCGAGAACCTGGGTCCAATCGCCTTTTGCGATCTGATAAAACAGTACGAAGGTTACACCGCCAAGGAACATAAAAACAATTGTAACCCAGTCAACGTAGGCACTGTCAAAGGCACCCACGGAGGCGTTTCTTGTCGAATAGCCGGAGGTGGAGACCGTGCCGAAGGCATGACAGACAGCGTCAAAGACCGACATCCCGTGGAGAGAGAGTAACAGGGCCTGGATGGCGTTGAGCAGCAGATAGATCGACCACAGCCAGAGGAGGGTATCTTTATTTCTCGGCTTAAATTTATCCTTTGTTATCACCTGCCCAGGGCTTGACTCAGCCCGAAAGACCCGTACCGAACCCATGCCATGGGGTAAAAAAAGAAGCGTCAGGGTTAAAAAGCCCATGCCGCCAAGGAGATGGGTTTGGCTGCGCCAAAAAAGCAAGCCGTGGGGCAGACTCTCTATATCCTCGAGAATGGAGGCTCCGGTTGTGGTATAACCGGACATCATCTCGAAAAAGGCATTGGTAAAAGAAGGGATAGAGCCATGTATCAGAAAGGGCAGGGTTGATACTGCGGAGATAAGGATCCAGCCAAAAAAGGCAATGAACAGGCCGTCTCGGATCTCCAGCTGGTTGTTATTGCGAAAAAGCCTTTTGAGGGGCAGCCCTGCAACAATGATGACAAGTGCCGATATCAACAGCGCGTACAGGTCATCCTCATTGTAACACAGAGAACAGGCAACCGGAACAAGCATCGATGTGCCGGTTACAATGAGCAGTGTTCCAAAGACATTGGCGATGGTAAAGAGATTCATAATCTGGTGCCGGTTTCATTTATGCTGGAGGACTGCGGCGATTTCCTGTTGCATCTCTCCCAGAACCTTCGCCGGATCTTCTGCCTTGATGATCGGGCGTCCAACCACAACGTGGCTGGCGCCATTTGCCACCGCCGCTCCGGCGCTTACGACACGTTTCTGATCATCGCCTGTTGTACCGATATTCGCGCCAGGCCTGATCCCCGGGGTAACAATCAGCATCTTGTCGCCGAGGGCAGAACGCATCCGTTGCGCCTCAAGCCCGGAAGAGACGATCCCGTCACAGCCAAGCTCCAGCGCCCGTTGCGCCCGGAAGGCAACGAGATCCTCTATCGATTGCGTCATTCCCATGGCACGCATATCCTCTTCGCCAAAGCTGGTCAGAACCGTCACCGCCAACAGCTGTACCTCTTTTTTTACGCTGACCGCAGCCCGTATGATCGGGTCATTGCCGTGGATGGTCACCAGATTCACGTCACGCTTATTGACCTCTTCGATGGCCAGCTTCACGGTTTCGGGAATATCAAAGAACTTGAGATCCAGCATCACCTTGTGCCCGCGCGCAACAAGCCAGTCGACAATCTCAAACCAGCTGGCCAGAAACAGCTGCAGGCCGACCTTGAAATACCGGGTATGCGACTCGCATTGTCTGACCAGCGTCTGGGCCTGTCTGGGATCCTCTACATCAAGGGCGACAATAACTCTTTCTTCGAGGGGAATGGTTGCCTTGTTCATTTTGTCCCTATGATTGTTACAATCTACCGATCGGCTCGAACAGTTTCCGGGCTCTGCCCATCGACAGAGAATCTTTTCTCTGCAAAACGCCAACGGCGCCATCAAAGACAAATCCCCTGCCAGCGCTTTTCCTCAACAGGACTCTGCCAACGCAGGGGCTGGCATAATAGCCTATTTTCTTCAGTTCTGCACGAAAACACTGCTGCCAGTATAGCAACCGCATTCATCAAGCCCCAGCGGCTCCGGTATCTGCCTCTTCAGCGGTTTCATCCGCAGAGAGTGCATACAACGCCACGACCATAAAGCGTCCGGCTGCAGATCAGAAAAACAAGACTTTACCCTTTCACTTCCGCCTGTTATACTTGAAGAAGATGTTGTTGCTTCTATGACAGCACGGTTCATTGGTCTTGGGTTTTTCTGGTTTTTTTTCAGGAAGAACCTTTTTTGTTTTTTCCTCAAATAGTCATGGTCGTACGGCTCGCCAGACTCTACTGCCGTATCGGTTCGAGCAACGTATCCATGTTCCGCAAAAAAGGAGTTCTCTATGACTGTAAAAATAGTTATCAAGCGACGCGTCAGCGAGGAAAATGTGTTGGCACTCAGTGTTCTCCTCAAAAAACTTCGTGCTCTTACACTGAATCAGCCAGGGTACATCTACGGAGAATCCCTGAAAAGAATTGACAAAGAAAATGAAAGCCTGGTGATCTCCTCCTGGCGATCTCTGGAGGACTGGAACGCCTGGCTCAACAACCAGGAACGGGCCTCAATACAAAACGAAATCGACGTACTCCTTGGTCATGAAACAAAGTATGCCATCTATGAGGAGTAAGGGGCGGGAGGTCATATAATCGACAAAGAGATCTGATTATCCGGTTTCGCAGGGCTGCCGGAAGGCCTCACCTGTTGTGCACCAGAGCAGATATCTCTTTTCTCCGAGACCTGCTCCTGATATCCTTGCCTGTGGTTATCCAGCTGTCTTGCGGGCGGCCGGAGAGAGACCTCTTCTTCTGGTTAGTGTTTGCAAAGCTCCCGTTTTCGTGTTATTTTGCTCATCTTCGGGAGTCTGGGTCCGCTGTTGTTCGAACAACGGCGGTTCTGTTTTGCTGTTGTCTTGTTCCGATCTTTACCTGAGAGAGGGCTGTATTATTCGAACCGGCCATCATAACACAGAGGGGGAAATACAATGATTTTTGAAGGTGTAAAACTTTTAATTCTGGGCATGACAACCGTTATGCTGTTTCTCTCTCTGATGATCCTCTTTATTCATCTGGCGGCATATCTCACAAAAGGAGAGACCGCCAAGGAACTCGCCCAGATAGAAAATGAACGTAAAATGCGCGAACAGCAACGGCGTGAAGCACGCCTTGCCGCCGCAGGTGCAGACGATGATATTGCGGTCATCGCAGCTGCCGTTGCCGCATATGAGGCTGAAAGATTTGCACGGGCATAGTCTGTTCCGTCGACAGCAAGCAGCCTCTGGACATGTCGCCGGAAAAATCAGGGAGGCCTCCCTTCAGGGCCATCTCTTTTTCTGTGGTCTGTAGCCGTTTTTGAACAAGGAATTCTCTGCATCGAGGTTATTTTTGCAAAGAAACATTTATAGAAGCCGGTAGGTATCCAGGTAGTCTTTACCAAATAACTTATACGAGGAGATCAAGACGGTGAGTAAAAAAGTTATTCAATTCATGGACACGTCTTTCAGAGACGGATTTCAATCTGTTTTCGGCGCCCGGGTTTTAACAGATGACTTTATGCCCGCTGTAAAGGCATCAGTCGATGCAGGTATCAACAACATCGAGGCCGGTGGTGGTGCTCGTTTTCAGAGTCTTTTCTTCTACTGCGGGGAGTCTGCCTTTGATATGATGGACAGATTCCGCACAGAGGTCGGCCCCGATGTCGCCCTGCAGACACTCGCCCGTGGTATCAATGTTGTTGCACTCAGCCAATGTCCGAGGGATATTATTGATCTCCATGCAAAGATGTTTAAAAAGCACGGAATGACGACCATCCGCAATTTTGATGCGCTCAACGATGTACGGAACCTTGAGTATTCAGGTGAGCGTATTGCCCATCACGGACTCAATCACCAGGTCGTCGTCTCGATGATGGAGCTTCCACCGGGCTGCTCAGGCGCCCATGATGCCGAGTTTTATATGGATCGTCTCAAACAGATCCTGGATGCGGATATTCCTTTTCACTCGATATGTTTCAAGGACGCTTCAGGAACCTCGACACCGAAAAAGGTCTATGAGACCCTGAAGGCGGCAAGAAAGCTGGTCTCGGCCGATACCATTCTCTGGTTCCACACCCATGATACGGCAGGGCTCGGTATTTCACAGAATATGGCCGCTGTAGAGGGTGGAGCGGACGGTATCGACCTTGCCAAATCGCCGGTCAGTGGCGGAACCTGTCAGCCGGATATACTCTCGATGATGCATGCGATGAAGGGGACCGATTATACGCTGGATCTCGACTATGAAAAGATCGTTGTCGCCTCGGATGCCTTTGAAGAGGCAATGAAGGATTATTTCTTCCCGCCCGAGGCCAAGATGGTCTCACCGAAGGTGACCCTGTCTCCGATGCCCGGCGGTGCCCTTACCGCAAACACCATGATGATGCGGGATACCGGAACCCTGCACCTCTACGGTGAGGTTATCAGGGAGATGTCAGAGGTTGTGGCCAGGGGAGGTTTTGGAACCTCGGTTACGCCTGTTTCGCAGTTCTACTTCCAGCAGGCCTATCTCAACGTGACCCAGGGGAAATGGAAGAAGATCAATCCCAACTACGGCAACATGGTACTCGGCTATTTCGGACGTACCCCGGTCCCCGCCGATCCCGAGATTATCAAGATCGCCTCAGAGCAGCTTGAAAAACCGATATTTACCGAAGATCCTCTGGATATCCTTGAACCTGGAATCCCCAAAGCAACAAAGATCCTCGAAGAAAACAATCTGCCGGTTAACGATGAAAATATTTTCATCATCGCCAGTTGTGAGCAAAAAGGGCTCGACTTCCTGCTCGGCAAGGCATCGACCAATATCCGCAAGGTGACAGACGAGCCGGCGGCAAAAGAAAAACCGGCAGCCAAAAAGGCAGTCGCGGCTGCCGCTCCGGCAGCCATTGGGCAGCGAAATTACACCATCACTGTCAACAGCAAGCCTTACAATGTAACGGTTTCCGATGCTGGAGGAGTGCAGGCAGCCCCTGCCGCCGCTGCAGCGGCACCCGAGCCTGAAGCGGTTGAAGGAACAAGTGTTGAGGCACCTACCCCAGGGAATATCATCAAAATCCTGACCGAGGTGGGCAGCACCGTAGCCGTCGATCAGCCTCTTGTGGTAATGGAGGCGATGAAAATGGAGTCCGAGGTGAAATCACCGTGTGCCGGGAAGGTACTCGCCATCCACGTTCAGGCAGGTGACACTGTCCAGACCTCTGATCTCCTGTTCACCATTGGCTAACGGGTTTTTTAATGCCGCCCCTCCCCTCTGAAGGGGCATTACTCCTATCGGGATAGTATTATGAAAATAAGAATTTTCGTGGCTGTTGTGCTTGCCTTGCTTGTTCCCTGGGCCTCACTTGCACAAGAGAAAAAGGAGACCGTGGCGATTGTCTCGCCTGCCGATGCCGTAGTGAAACGGATCCTTGTTGAAACTGGAGACTATGTCTATAGCGGAGACGAAATCGCAACCTTAAAGGCCGATGACGGAACAGTCATCGTTCTGCGCGCGGGGATGTCCGGTCAGCTGCGCTCACTTGACATCGCTGCCTATCAGCGGCTTGAGAAAGACGCCACCGTCGGCCAGATACAGGCTATGGAGATCATTGCCGAAAAACCAGTCGCCAAAGGGGATGCCGCTCTTCCTTCTTTTTCCAAACTTCTGCAGAACCTCTACAAGACCACCGGGCTCTACGGCATTGTCAACGGACAGCTGACAAAGGACTGGACCGTGGGCATTGGCAGGGTCCTGATGATCTTTGTCGGTCTGGTTCTCCTCTATCTGGGGATATTCAGAAATTTTGAACCACTGTTGCTGGTTCCGATCGGATTCGGGGCAATCCTCTCGAACATTCCCCTTGCAGGAATAGCCGAGCCGGGAGGCATCCTCTACTATATCTATGAGGTTGGAATTACCACCGGGGTCTTTCCGCTGATTATCTTTATGGGGGTCGGGGCGTTGACCGACTTTGGACCGATGATTGCCAATCCCAAGACCATCCTGCTCGGTGGTGCCGCCCAGTTTGGCATTTTTACCACGCTTCTGGGTGCTCTGGCGCTGTCGGATATGATTCCGGGGATTAATTTTTCTCTGGCCGATGCTGCGGCAATCGGTATCATCGGCGGCGCTGACGGCCCGACGGCCATCTTTCTCTCCAGTCAGCTCTCTCCCCGTCTTTTAGGCTCCATTGCAATTGCCGCCTACTCATATATGGCACTGGTACCGCTGATCCAGCCGCCGATTATGAAATGGCTGACCACCGAAGAGGAGCGACAGATCAAGATGGTGCAGATGCGGCATGTCTCAAAGCTGGAAAAGATTATACTGCCGCTTCTGGTCCTCGGTATCTGTATAACCCTGCTGCCCTCGGCGGCACCGCTGATTGGTATGTTTATGCTCGGTAATCTGGCAAAGGAGTGCGGCGTAATCAACAGGCTGACCGATACCATCAAGGGAAGCCTGATGTACACGGTGACCATTTTTCTTGGTCTCGGTGTCGGCTCAAAACTCTCTGCCGATAAGTTTCTCAACGTCGAGACCCTGGGGATCCTTGCCCTGGGCATGATTGCCTTTTGTATCGGCACCGCGGCCGGAGTATTGCTCGCAAAATTGATGAACAAGCTGAGCAAATCGCCAATTAACCCGCTTATTGGCGCAGCCGGTGTCTCGGCCGTACCAATGGCGGCACGGGTGGTCAACAAGGTCGGGCTTGAGGCAAATCCGCAGAATCACCTGATTATGCATGCGATGGGCGCCAATGTTTCCGGAGTTATCGGCTCTGCTGTTGCAGCCGGTGTGCTCCTGGCATTGCTCTAGCCCGGATATTTCATGAACATTGTGTCAATTTTTTAAAAATTGCTGATATTCCGATATACTACATGGAGAACATTACAGTTTTACAATATCCAAAGTGTTCACCAAAGGTCAGTCCATACGGCGCCATCTTCTTCAGTATTTTTGCAGTAAATAGAGTTTACTCTTACGTAATGCAAAAAACTTCGAACCTGACACCGCCTGAACTGATGAAATATCCGGGCTAGCCCGGCTTGCTGATACATTTTTTCTTTTTATCTTCACAGTTTGTTCTGATTTCGAACAAACAAAAAGGCCCCCTCAACGAGGGGGCCTTTGTCGTTTTCCTTGTCTTCTCTGAGGTTTCGCTTCAGCCGCCAGGCCGGACGAATGGCCCTTTATCTTTATCGCTTGTGTCGCCGATGCTTTGCAGGCAGTATCTTGAGCTGTTCCCTGTACTTGGCAACGGTCCTTCTGGCTATTTGTATATCTTGTGCGGCCAGCATTTCCGAAATTGCCTTGTCGCTGAGCGGTGAGGTCTTCTCTTCTTCCCTGATCATTTTGCCGATCATGGTCTTGATCGATTCAGAGGCCAGCGAAGAACCACCCCCACAGGGTATGGCCGTTGAGAAAAAATACTTCAGCTCATATATCCCCTGAGGGGTGTGGGCGTATTTATTTGAGGTAACACGACTTATCGTTGACTCGTGCAGTTCCAGATCCTCGGCCACATCCTTGAGAACAAGGGGTTTGAGATATTCAGGGCCCTTTTCAAAGAACTCGTACTGAAAACGCAAAATTGACTCCATCACCCTGTAGATGGTACGCTGCCGCTGATACAATGATTTTATAAACCAATCCGCGTTCTTCAGTTTTGAGGAAAGGTACTGGCGTGACTCCTTGCTCAGAGGCCTGTCATCGTTGAGCAGCGCCTGATATTCTGAGGATAATTTCAGTCTTGGCAGATCTTCATCGTTCAACTGGATGACATATTCACCGTCAATCAGCCTGACATAAACATCTGGAGCTATATAACTGGTATCATCATTGTTATACGGCAAACCCGGGAACGGTGTAAGCTCGGCTACAATATGCTGGATAGCCCTTTCCAGTTCCGGTTTTTTCTTCCCGGTAACCCGGGCCAGCTCCTTGAGATTGCGTGTCTCAAGCAGAGGCAGATGCTCTTTGACAATAGTTGCCGCCAGGCTGTTTTGCTCGCCCCGTCTCTCAAGCTGCAGGTAGAGGGACTCGCTGACATCTCTGGCACAGATCCCCGGTGGATCAAGTTCCTGTATCACCTCGATAATATAGTCTGCATCGTCATGACTGCAGCCTGTATGTTCTGTAATCTGTTCGATCCCCACCTCAAGAAAGCCGTAACGATTGAGATTGCCGATAACGTAGGTGGCTGTTTCTCTCTCTTCTTCGCTGAGATCACAATGTGACAGCTGCCAGTGGAGATATGCCGTCAGACCTGGTTTTTCCGATATAAAATCGAACTGGGATGGCGCATCAGCGGGTGGGGTCTCCCTGGAAAAGGAAAAGTTACTGTCAAAATTATTGGCATAATCCTGCCAATTGATTGTGTCCATAGTATCCTGAATAGAGACCCCTTCGGTGATCTCCGGCTCGGCCGTCTGTCGGAGCCCTTCGTCTGTTGTGGAGAGGGGGTTTGGCTCCTCGAAAGAGGATTCATCGGTCGAAAAATCTTCTTCAAGCGCTGGATTTTTCTCTATTTCATCGCGTAGAGCGCTCGAGAGTTCAAGCCTGTTGAGCTGCAACAGTTGTATGGCCTGACGCAGCTGCTGGGTCATCACCAGTTTCTGCGAAAGCTTGAGCTGCTGTCTGAGTTCGAGAGCCATATTCGCTACATATGAAAATTTTCACCGAGGTACATTTTTCTGGCTACCTCGCTCTCGATAATATCGGCCGCGACACCGCTGGTCAGGACCTCGCCGGAATTCAAGATATAGGCGAAATCGCAGACCTGCAGGGTCTCCCTGACGTTATGGTCCGATATAAGTATCCCCAGTTGCTTCTCCTTGAGGCTGTAGATCAACTTTTGCAGATCGCCTACGGCCAGCGGATCAATCCCGGCAAAGGGCTCGTCAAGAAGAATGAACTGCGGTCGTGTGGCAAGGGCCCGCATAATCTCCACACGCCGACGCTCTCCACCTGAGAGGGCATATCCCTTGTTTCTCCGCAGATGTTCTATACCAAGATCGAAGAGAAGTTCATCAATCCTTTGTTCGATCTCCCTCTCGGGGACACCCAGCGGTTCAAGGATAATACGAACATTCTCTTCGACGGTGAGTTTCTTGAAAACAGAGGGCTCCTGGGCCAGATAGGTTATCCCCTTGAGCGCCCGTTTATAGATAGGAAGATGGGTAATCACCTCTCCTGAGAGAATAATATTCCCCTGGTTCGGATGGATGAATCCGGCTATCGAGTAAAAGGTCGTGGTTTTACCTGCTCCGTTGGGACCAAGAAGACCGACCACTGCGCCGGTCTCGACCTGAAGATTCACATCGTTGACGACGGTTCTCGAACCGTAGCGTTTCTGTATATTGCGTGTCTCAAGCAGCGCCATAGGTCTGCTGTCCTCGTCAGTTCTGGAGAATGGTTACCGAAACCCTCGACGAACCATCTTTTTTGGTTCCTGTTGCCGCTGTGCTGCCAACCACTTCTGATCGCCCCTCGTCCAGATAATAAATAATTTTATCACCGCTGACCATATTCTGGTCCTGCCAGGCCTTGGCATCTCCTGTCAGTAACACCTGCCTCTCTTTGGCGAGATAGATCATTTTTTGCGAAGTCCCAAGCCATTCGGCTCTTGAGACTTCGACGTTTCCCTCGCAGATAAGTTTTTGCACTTCTTTCGCAACCTTTTTGTCCGCCGATTTTTCATTCTTTCTCTCCTTTGCCCCATAAAAAACCGTCATCTTGTCGGATCGAATACGGACGTCATCCTGTTTTGCATCCACATCACCAGTAAAAACAACCGTTTGAGACTTTCCTCCAGAGATCATACGATCGGCCTGGATATGGATGGGGGATGCCTCCTTGGCTGTAGCAATGCTTACGCACAAGAGAACAACGGCCGTGGTTATGGCCACTGAGAAGTAAGAGAAAAGAGTTGTATCTCGTCGCATATCAACACCTGATAAAAGAGGAGTCTGGGCATCTTAGTGTTTGCCCTTGAAGTTGAGCGATCAACGCGGTTTCTCAGGGCAACAGACGTCCGCCAATGTAGCGCAAGAAGAGACAAAAGTAAAGTAAACCCGGCTCTGTTGCCGTACTGACACATTTTGCGAATCGCTGCAAAATCGTTTATATTTTGCCGTAGAAGGCCTACGATCCACTGCAGATATTAAACTTAAACGAAAAATCGAATAATTGCAGATCCTCACTTTACTTCCATCAGATGACCAATTACAATGCCTCTCCATGGCTTGAAAGAGTCGTCTGTCCACCTTTTTTCCATTCCATCATAAGGAGTCATCGGTCTATCAAGGGTAAAAAATGAGTAAAACCGTTCAAGAGAGTATCGCAAAAGCCAAGGTCCTCGTTGACGCCCTGCCTTATATGCAGCAGTTCAGGCAGAGCACGGTGGTGATCAAATACGGCGGCCATGCCATGGTCGACGAGCATCTGAAAAAACAGTTTGCCCTTGACGTCATCCTGCTCAAACAGGTTGGAATCAACCCCGTTATCGTGCATGGCGGCGGACCACAGATAAATATCCTGCTCGACAAGCTGGATATAAAACCCAGCTATATCGATGGAATGCGGGTTACCGACGGAGCGACCATGGATGTTGTCGAGATGGTTCTGGTCGGCAAGGTCAATAAAGAGATCGTCGGTTTGATAAATCACTGTGGCGGCAAGGCCGTCGGTCTTTCCGGCCGTGATGGAGACCTTGTCTGTGCTGAAAAGCTGCAGATAAGCAGCAAAAAGACCGCGCTCAGTCTCGACCAGTCACCATCCGAGCTTATAGACCTCGGCCGTGTCGGCCAGGTCACCGAGGTAAACATCGGGGTCATCGAGAGCCTGCAGTCCAGAGAGTTTATCCCGGTTATCGCTCCGGTGGGGGTCGGAGAGGACGGCAGGGCCTTCAACATCAATGCCGATCTGGTTGCCGGTGCTGTTGCCGGTGCCCTGTCCGCTGAAAAGTTGATCCTGTTGACCGATGTTCCGGGTGTAAAAAACCAGGAGGGGGAACTGCTCTCTTCGATAAACGGAGAAGAAATTGATACCCTTATGCAGAATGGTACGATATCCGGCGGGATGATCCCGAAGGTCAACTGTTGTCGGGAGGCCATCCGACATGGCGTTGCCAAGACCTATATCGTCGATGGCCGGGTAGAGCATGCGATACTGCTCGAGATGTTTACCAAAGAAGGCGTAGGGACGGAGATTGTCTGAAAATGAATGATAACGAGTCGTTGAAAAAGAGAGGTGACGCCGTTCTTGTCGGTTGTTACAGCAGATATCCGGTGGCAATGGTCAGCGGTTCCGGCTGCTATCTCAGCGATGCCGATGGCCGTCGGTATCTGGATTTTCTCTCGGGGATAGCGGTCTGTGCCCTTGGCCACAACCATCCTCGGGTGACCGAGGCCATATCCTCCCAGGCACGGGAACTGGTCCATGTCTCCAACCTCTACTACACGAGGCCACAGATAGAGCTGGCCGAGTTGATTTGCGCGAACAGTTTTGCCGAAAAAGTCTTCTTCTGCAACAGTGGCGCAGAGGCAAACGAGGCGGCAATAAAGCTAGCCAGGATCTCTGCACCACCGGAACGTTACAAGATTATCAGCCTTGCAGGCTCCTTCCACGGCAGGACCCTTGCCACACTCACGGCGACCGGACAGACCAAGATCCACAAGGGTTTTGCACCTCTGCCGGAGGGGTTCTGTTATGCGCCTTTTGCCGATCTGGCGGCCCTGGAGGCGATGATCGATGAGACCACCTGCGCGGTCTTATGCGAACCGCTGCAGGGAGAGGGCGGCGTCCGACCGCTGGACAAGGACTACCTGCACGGTATAAGAAGTCTATGCGACAGACACGGCCTGCTTTTGATCTTCGATGAAATCCAGACCGGCATCGGCCGGACCGGCAGTCTCTTTGCCCACGAACAACTGGACGTGGTTCCGGACATCATGACCCTGGCCAAGGCCCTGGGCAACGGGCTGCCCATCGGGGCCCTGGCCACCAGGGACGAGATCGCAAAGGCCTTTGCCCCGGGAACACATGGTTCAACATTTGGCGGGAACCCGGTTGCCTGCGCTGCGGCTGTTGCCACGGTAGAGGAGTTGCTCAAGGAGGGTTTTCTGGCAGAGGTCAGCAGCAAGGGTGCCTATTTCAGGAAAAAGCTTGACGAGTTGTCCTTTCGCTTTCCCGACTGGCTTGCCGGCTGCCGGGGGATGGGTCTGCTCGTTGGTGCCGTCCTCACAGAAAAGGCTGCCTGCCAGGGCCCGGAGATTGTTTCTGCGATGCTCGAACGCGGCTATTTGCTGAACTTTGCCGGTAATGCTGTTTTGCGCTTTGCACCGCCGCTGATCGTAACCACAGCACAGATTGACTCCTTGATCGACGAACTTGCCGACCTGCTGAGCGTTCTTACGCTGGGGTAGCGACATCTGTCTTTTTCCTCTGTTTGTTAATTTTCTAGTAAGGGTTTGTTATGAGTGTAAAAAAAATTGTGCTTGCCTACTCGGGGGGGCTTGATACCTCCGTTATCCTCAAATGGCTGGAAAAGGAGTACGACTGCCCGGTCATCGCCTACTCCGCCAATATTGGTCAAAGAGAGGACTGGGAGGCGGTACGGGCCAAGGGCCTTGCCACCGGAGCCAGCAAGGTGATCATTTCCGATCTGCAAAAGGAGTTTGTCGAGGAGTATATCTTCCCGGCCTTCCGGGCGAATGCAATCTATGAAGGCTCCTATCTTTTGGGAACCTCACTTGCCAGACCACTGATCGCCAAGGAGCAGGTCCGCATCGCAAGGCAGGAAGGCGCTGACGCGGTGAGTCACGGGGCAACAGGCAAGGGTAACGACCAGGTTCGTTTTGAGCTCGGCTATATCGGCCTCTCTTCGGATCTGCAAATTATTGCCCCCTGGAGGATCTGGGACCTCAACTCAAGAAGCAGGCTCGAACAGTTCGCAAGAGACAACGATATACCGGTGCCGGTAACCAAGAAAAACCCTTACAGCTGCGATGAAAATCTGCTGCATATCAGTTTCGAAGGCGGGCTCCTTGAAGATCCCTGGAACGAGCCGGACCCTGAAATGTTTAAGTTCACGGTCTCTCCGGAACAGGCGCCGGACCTTGCCACCTATCTCGAAATTGATTTCAGGGCCGGCAATCCGGTGGCCCTGGACGGCGTCGAGATGGAAGCGCTGCCGCTGTTCCAACGCCTCAACGAACTGGCCGGAGCCAACGGCATAGGCCGGCTTGATATGGTCGAGAACCGCTATGTGGGCATGAAGGCCCGGGGGGTTTACGAGACACCCGGCGGCACCCTGCTGCGCATCGCGCACCGGGATCTGGAGAGTATCACCCTGGATCGGGAGGTCCTGGCCCTGCGTGATTCTCTGGTACCCCAGTATTCACGACTGGTCTATAACGGCTTCTGGTTCTCTCCCGAGCGCGAGCTGCTTCAGGCCACCATGGATCAGACCCAGACCGTGGTCAACGGGACTGTCCGTCTGAAACTGTACAAGGGCAACTGCATTCCGGTAGGGCGCAAATCTGAGCAGTCTCTGTACCAGCAGGATTTTGCCACCTTCGAAGAGGATCAGGTCTACGATCAGGCCGATGCCACCGGCTTTATCCGCCTGAACGGCCTGAGATTAAAGATCAACGCCCTGCAGGATCGTTTTACGAGATAGAGGAGAGACAGCGATGAGCAGAAAAGCAGAGGGGCCTTCTCAAAAGATGTGGGGTGGGCGGTTTGGCGAAGGAACTGCTGCCTCCGTCGAGGCCTTCAGCGCCTCGATACACTACGACAGCCGCCTGTACAAATACGATATCGCCGGCAGCAAGGCCCATGCGACTATGCTGCACTCCCAGGGCCTGTTAACCAAAGATGAGCTGCAGGCTGTTGTCGGGGGCCTCAGTGATATCGAAAAGGAGATTGACCAGGGCCAGTTTGTCTTCCGACCGGAGCTGGAAGACGTGCATATGAACATCGAAAAGGCCCTTATCGAACGTATCGGGCCAACGGGGGCCAGGTTGCACAGCGGTCGTTCCCGTAACGACCAGGTGGCGCTTGATCTGAAGATGTACGTTCGCGATCAATGCGACCTGCTTTCCGATTTACTCAACGGGACGAGAAGGGCCTTTGTCGTTCTTGCCCGCAGATATCTCGGCCATATCATGCCGGGCTATACCCATCTGCAAAGGGCGCAACCGGTGCAGATTGCCCATCATATGCTGGCCTATTACGAGATCTTTGGCCGTGATTGCCAGCGTATGGCAGACTGCCGCAAGCGGCTCAACCTCTCGCCGCTCGGCTGTGCCGCGATGGCCGGAAGCGGGCTGCCGCTCGACAGGGAGATGACCGCCTCCCTGCTCGGTTTTGATGGTGTTACCGCAAATTCGATGGATACCGCCGGAGACAGAGACTTTGCGATCGAGTTTCTCTCGGTCTGTGCGATGATTCAGCTCCATCTCTCAAGGCTTTCCGAGGAGCTGGTCCTCTGGTCGAGTCAGGAGTTTGCCTTTATCTCGATCGCCGACAGGTTCTGTACAGGCTCCTCGATCATGCCGCAAAAAAAGAATCCGGATATCCCGGAGTTGGTGCGGGGAAAAAGCGGTCGGGTGGTCGGCAATCTCATCTCCCTGCTGACCCAGGTAAAAGGCCTGCCCTTTACCTACAACAGGGATTTGCAGGAGAGTCAGGAACCCCTGTATGATACCGCAGATACCCTCAGCGCCTCATTGTCGGTGATCACAGAACTGCTCGGAAATATTACCTTTCAAACAGAAAACATGGCAAAGGCCGCCAACTCCGGTTGTATGACGGCGACCGATCTGGCCGATTATCTGGTTCTCAAGAAGGTGCCCTTCAGAGAAGCACATGGCATAGTCGGCAAAGCGGTGGTATACTGTCTGGAGAACAACAAAGAGCTCGCTGAGCTGAGCATCGAGGAACTAACCGGTTTTTCCGAAAAAATTGACAAAGATGTGTATGCTGTTCTCGATGTTGAGGGCTCGGTGAACAGTCGTACGACCACCGGTGGAACTGGGCTGGCAAGGGTCGAGGAGGCCGTTGCCGCCGCTGAGAAAAATTTGGGGATTATCTGATGAAGAGAATGGATATAAGACGCAGAGCGATTGTATGTGTATTGGCTGTTTCCTTCGTGTTGACAGGCTGCGGGTACAAGGATATGCCCGTTGCTCCGGACACGGTTGTACCCCTTGCAATCTCTGATCTCTCCTTTACCGCAACCAAAGACGGTGGACGCCTGAGCTGGTCCTACCCGGTCAAAACCGTGCAGGGAGATGCTATCGACAGCATATCCTCGTTTGAACTCTACCTTGCCGAGGTGCCGATAAAGTCCTATTGCGGAACCTGCCCCATCCCCTTTGGCAAGCCACTGAGCGTCGAAGCAGGGGCTGTCTTCGATGGAAAAGTCAGAAAGAAAGCCGAGTACCTTCTCCGTTCGCTCCAGCCGAATGTAAAATACTTTTACAAGGTAAAAAGCCGGACCAGCTGGCTTGCAGCAAGCGCCGACTCGAACATTGTCAGTTTTGTCTGGTCTGCCCCGGCTTTGGCGCCGACGGGACTTGAGGTTACACTTGGCGATGGGCGTATTGATCTTGCCTGGCAGCCGGTAACCGGCCTGACCAGCGGCAAGACAACGGATAAACCGGTTGTCTATCAGGTACTGCGCGGGCTCGGAGATGGAACGCTGACCAGGCTCGGCGAGCCTGTGTCGACGCCGGCCTTTACCGACAGGCAGGTGAAAAACGGCGTTCGCTATCGATATGCGGTACGAGCCCTGGTATCTGAGGCTGGGGAAATGGTTGAGGGACTCGTCTCAGAGGCGATAGCTGCCGTACCCAGAGATATGAGCCCGCCGGCAATCCCAAGCGGGGTTTCTGTCGTCGAAACCGCCGCAGGCAAAAAGATCTTCTGGACAGAGGTTGACGATGCCGATCTTGGCGGTTATCGCATCTATCGCAGGGCGTCAAACGAGGATGACTTTCAGCTCGTCGGTGAAGTCAAGCCCGGTATTCTGCTCTTTGTCGACAAACAGACAAACGAAGGTCTGCGTTACTACTACACGGTTTCTGCAATAGACCGGGCTACTCCGCCGAATGAGAGTATGCAGTCGCGTCCTGCGAGTCATCGTTAGCTCTGGGGAAAAAACGCCCCGGATCGCCGTTTCCGGCAGCTGAGTAAATGGCTGCCGCACAGCTTCAACGGCTGTACGGCCAGCGTTTGCAGCACTCTTTTTCCGCCCGAAACAGGATCTGCTCTCTTGCTTGCCCGAGTATCGCAACAGCCTTGGAGGAGTACAGGTAATATGTCTTTGAATTTTCCCATCGCCTTTGAAAAAATGAACGGAACCGGCAACGATTTCGTGGTGATCGACAACAGAAACAACGGTATTCCGCAGGATCAACAGCCTCGATTTGCAAAAGAGATCTGCAAAAGGATGTATTCCATCGGTGCCGACGGTCTTATCCTGCTGCAGCACTCGGCTTCCGCTGATTTTTCCTGGAATTTTTACAATGCGGATGGCTCAGAGGCAGAGATGTGCGGCAACGGGGCCCGTTGCGCCGCGCGTTTTGCCTACAACCACGGTATCTGTGGTAAAAAGATGCAGTTTGAGACAGTTGCCGGCCTGATCTCGGCTGAGATCTGCAACGACCAGGGAGTGGTGAAGGTGGGAATGCTCGATCCCCAGGATTTTAGAATGGGGCTCTCCCTGCGGCTTGACGACACCGAATATCCACTTTTTTTTGTCAATACCGGTGTTCCACATGCCGTTATCCTGGTGGAACGCGAAGAGATCCCGGTAAAAAAGTGGGGAAGAACGGTTCGTTTTCATCAATTATTTGAGCCAAAGGGAACCAATGCGACCTTTGTGCAGGTGCTCGGCGACAACAGAATACGTTCGAGGAGCTACGAACGGGGGGTTGAAGATGAGACACAGGCCTGTGGCACCGGCGCCGTTGCTTCGGCTTTGTTTGCGGCAATCTTCAAAGGGATGCAGCAGCCTGTCGAGGTTATCACCTCGGGCGGTGACACATTGACCATATCTTTCGATCTCGAGGATGGCCCTCGAGCCAGGAATGTGTACCTACAGGGCCCGACAAGGATCGTCTGCAGAGGAGAAATACTGCCGGAGGCATTACTCTAGCCTCGATCTCTCACTGCAGGATATTGTGAAAAGGGAGGAAAAACGATGAAAAAATTTCACGGAGCGATTGTCGCGCTGGTGACCCCATTTATCAACGGCCATCTGGACGAACAGGGGCTGATCGATCTGATCGAATTTCAGATCAGTAACGGAACCCACGGTATTGTCCCCTGCGGAACAACAGGGGAATCGGCCACCATCAGCTTTGCCGAACACAAACGCGTCATAGACCTCACCGTGAAAACAGTTGCCGGTCGCGTTCCGGTTATCGCCGGAACCGGAGCCAACAACACCCTGGAGGCCATCGAGCTGACCGAAAGCGCCAAAGACAGTGGTGCCGACGCGGTGCTGTCCGTTGTTCCCTACTACAACAAACCGAGTCAGGAGGGGATGTATCAGCATTTTAAGGCAATCTCCGAACAGGTTGATATTCCGATGTTTCTCTATAACGTTCCCGGAAGGACCGTTGTCAGCATGGAGCCGGAAACCGTGGCCCGTCTTGCCCAAATCGAGGGTATCATTGGCATCAAGGAGGCCAAGGGCTGCCTTGCCCAGTTTTCTGAAGTTGTGCGCAAGACACCCGACGACTTTATCGTCTTGTCCGGAGATGATTTCACCTCGATGCCATCGGTTTTTATCGGTGGAAACGGTGTTATCTCGGTCATTTCAAACGTCTACCCGAAGGGGATGGCAGAGATGATGGAGGCCGCTCTTGGCGGCGAGATCACCAGGGCCAGGGATCTGCATTATACCATGTACGACATGATGAAACTGATGTTCTGTGTACCAAGCCCTGCACCGGCAAAAAAATGTCTGGAGATGATGGGACTGATCAAGGATGGCACACCCCGCCTGCCCATTACCCCGATACCAGAAGCCCAGTTGAATGATCTGCGCAAGGGGCTTGTCGGGCTTGGCCTGGCATAATTCTCAAACGGAGAAAGGCTATGATAAAGGTCATTATTGCCGGGGCAGCCGGCCGTATGGGGCAGAACATTGCGCAAATGGTTGAAAGACACCCTCAGCTTGTCTATGCGGCAGGCTTTGAGGCAGCCGGACACCCGGATATAGGCAGAGACGCGGGTCTTTTGGCCTTCGGCAGAGAAAATGGTGTTATCATCGGTGACAGCCTTGAATCTGTTATAGCCGATGGCCAGGTGATCGTTGATTTTACCCACCATACGGCGACCATGGATTTTGCCAGACGTGCGGCAGCGCACGGCACAGCCATGGTTATTGGCACCACCGGACTGAGCGCAGAAGAGCTGGCCGAGCTGGCCGAGCTGACGGGGCATTTTGCCTGCGTACAGGCCCCCAATATGTCGATCTGCGTCAATGTCCTCTTTAAGCTGGTGCAAAAAACGGCCGCCGCACTCGGAGACGATTTTGATATCGAGGTCATCGAGTCCCACCACAACCAGAAAAAAGATGCCCCTTCCGGCACCGCTCTCAAGCTCGGAGAGATGGCCGCCGAAGGGCGTGGGCAGAAGCTCTCTGAGGTCGGGGTATACGAGCGTTATGGTATGATCGGCAAGCGGAGCCCGGGGGAAATCGGCATCCAGTCGATCAGGGCCGCCGATATTGTAGGCGAACATACGGTCTACTTTGCCGGGCCGGGAGAACGGATAGAACTTGCCCATAAGGCCCACAGTCGTGAGCATTTCGCCAAAGGAGCCGCCACTGCAGCCTTCTGGGTGGCGGAGAAAAAGCCGGGGCTCTATTCGATGTTTGATGTCCTTGGTTTAAAGGATCTGTAAAGCGAAAATCATGTCAGTTGTCGCCTACATTGGTCTGGGGTCAAATATCGGTCAGGGGAGGGAAACCCTTCGCACCGCCTGGATGCGTCTTGGCTCGCATGCGAAGATATCTCTTGAAAAGCTCTCCTCGCCGTATCTGAGCTCACCGGTCGATATGCAGAGCGACAACTGGTTTACCAACGCCGTCGGTATGATTGAGACCGCTCTTGCCCCCGTTGATCTGCTGCAGGTATTGCTGACAATAGAGGCCTCTCTGGGCCGCGTACGGGAAACGTCAGCCGACGGTTATCAGGACAGGGTGCTCGATATGGATCTCCTCTTTTATGGTGATACAGTCATAAACACCCCCGAGCTGACCCTGCCCCACCCCCGGGTGCAGGACCGCATGTTTGTCCTGCAGCCGCTACAGGAGCTGACAGCTGATTTTGTGCACCCGACAACAAAACAGCCCATCAAAAAAATGCTCGGACAGCTGACAGATCGTCTGCAACGGGAGCCGGAGGAAAACAGGCAGGAGATCCACAAAACCGTCTGGGAGAGACAAGAAGACGGGCTGATACCGGCAAAAAGTTTGTCCTTTCATCCGTAATCACCACAGTAAAGAGCACAGGCATGGGACCGCTAAGAATTGTTGTTATCCTGATACTTCTCTATATTGGCTACCGGCTTATTGTCGGGAGCAGGAGACAGACTCCTCCGTCCTCTTCGGCATCTGAGACACAGGGCATCGCCGGGGATGATATCCTGGAAAAGGATCCGGTGTGCGGGAAATTTGTTCCCCGCCAGCAGGCAATTCAGGCCGAACTTGACGGAACTACGCACTATTTTTGCAGCGAGGAGTGTTGTAAGCAGTACCGGGATGGCTTGTAAGCTGTGACCGCCAGATTGGCCTGGAGAGCGTTTTGGGATAAGCCCCGCTTGCATTTGAACACGCCCGGCTCGTCGGTCACCAACATTTTTTACGCCTTTACACAACACATTGAGGAGACGAGAAACGATGAAATTTTTTATTGATACCGCAAACCTGGATGAGATCAAACAGGGGCTGGATATGGGGATGGTCGATGGTGTAACCACCAACCCGAGCCTTATCGCCCGTGAGAACAGATCCTTTGAGACGATCATCTCAGATATTTGCGCGGTCGTTGACGGCCCGGTGAGCGCGGAAGTGGTAAGCCTGGATGCTGAAGGGATGCTTGCCGAGGCGAGAAAGCTTGCCCAGATAGCACCCAACATTGTCATCAAGGTTCCTATGGTTGTTGAGGGCCTCAAGGCGGTCAAACAACTCGCAGCCGAAGGTATCCACACCAATGTAACCCTTGTCTTTTCGGCCGCCCAGGCGCTTCTGGCGGCCAAGGCCGGAGCAACCTACGTCAGCCCTTTTGTTGGTCGCCTTGACGATATCGGCACCCCGGGAATGGATCTTATCGGTGATATCGTAACGGTCTACGATAATTATGGCTATCAAAGTGAAATCATCGTGGCCTCTATCAGAAGTCCACAGCACGTTCTGGATTCGGCCCTTTTGGGTGCAGATATTGCGACCATTCCTTTTAAGGTCATCAGCCAGCTCGCCAGGCATCCTTTGACCGATAAAGGCGTGGAACAGTTCCTTGCGGATTGGGAAAAGCGTACAAAATAAAGATATACCGCCGCAAAGAACACGCAGTCTTTCAGGAAAGCAGGGAGATGTACCTTTGAGCAGCATGTCGTTTAACACGGAACTGCCTGTCTTATGAACTCAAGAAAAATCGGCACTTTTTTCGTTTTCCTTGTGCTCTGTGGTTCTGGCTACGTCCGGGCAGACATGTATCTCTGTCGGGATGCGTCCGGAAAAGCAGAATACACCAATGTTCAAAACGGTGGAAACTGCCAGATCTTCAGGCTGCAAAAATCGGTCTTGGCCGGATATTCACGACACTCCTCAAGGCCGGTCAACCGCGCTCGTTATGATCGGGATATCAAGGCCATTGCCCGGCGCTATCAACTGGAGCCGTCTCTGGTCAAGGCCATAATCCATGTGGAGTCCGATTTTGACCATCGTGCCGTATCCATCCACGGGGCCCAGGGCCTGATGCAGCTGATGCCGGCGACGGCCCGCGAGCTTCGGGTGGCAGATGTCTTTGATCCTCTGCAAAATATCGATGGCGGCTCACGCTATCTGCGCAAGATTCTTGACATCTTCAAGGGTGATCTCCGACTCTCCCTGGCCGCCTATAACGCCGGGCCGGGGGTTGTCAGGCGGACAGGGCGTATCCCCCAGGACAAAAAGGTGCTCCGCTATATAGATAAGGTGCTCGACAAGTACAAGATGTACAAGATAGAGATGTAGTGGTTCCGTCCGCTTCCCCGGGACACAGTGTGGGCAGACAGAAACGAAGACCTGTATGTCGGCTTCCGTTTCAGCGGATCGTCTTCCTGTCTTTTACAACCTGCTGTTCCCTGGTTCCGGTTTGCAACGTAAGAGAGAATTTTGACCATACCCTCGAAAAAGATATTCCTCTGGCTCTCGGCTGTCCTTTGCAGCATCTCCTTTCAGGATCCGGAATTTGGAATCAGCCTCGACTGCGCCCGCAGGTTTTATACGGTCAGCGAAATCAAGAGATACATCGATCTGCTCTCTCTGCAGCCGAACTCTTTTCTGCAGCTGCACCTTACCGATAATGAAAATGTTGCCATCGAATCGGCCACTCTCCGCCAGAGGGCAGAGGATGCCGAGCTTCTCGATGACGGAAGTTACCTCAACCCGCATACCGGAGGACGTTTTTTAAGCAAGGCCCAGATTGCAGAACTGCTCACCTATGCCCGAACAAAAAGGGTTCGTATCGTCCCTGAAATCAATATGCCGGCCCACGCCGGAGGCTTTTTGCGGCTGGCCTCTCTGTTTCTCGACAAAGATATTTTTCAGGCCATTGTTGCCGACGATATAGAGACCGGGGAGCTGGATCTCTCGAGCAGCGAAAGCCGTCGTTTTGCCCTACAGATCTATGCCGAATATGCCGATCTGTTCAGGGACTGCAGATATTTTCATATCGGCTGTGATGAACTGTTTCTGGCAGCAGAAGAAGATATCAGGACATATCTTTCTGATATCATAGGTTTTCTGCAGAAAAAAGGCTTTATTGTCAGAATGTGGAATGACCTGATCACCAGGGAGAATATTCCGCACATCCCAACCGGTGTAGAGATAAGTTACTGGAGTTATGACGGTGACGGGAAAGATCGAAAGGAACGCCGATTGCGCCGGAGAAAAAGGGCCTCTGTCCCCGATCTGCAGAAGGCAAGGTTTAATGTTCTTCTCTATAATTCATACTATCTCTACTATGTCCCCTCTCCAGAAAACAACAATGAGGAGGATTTGCAGACCATGGAAGAAGACCTGCGGGAGCGCTGGAGCCTTCGAAGCTGGGATGGAGAGCATGGGAAAGCCCTTATCAACCCGAGTCATATCGTCGGGGCCTGTCTCTGCGTATGGAATGAACACTCCACCGGGGTAAGTAAAGACAGGATATACCGCCAGGTGGAACGACTCTACAACACAATGAAAACAAAAAGATTTGAGTAACAGGAACCCAACACTCCGCTGGAGGACAAAGGGGTTTTCATCGAGCACTGCACCTATGCAAAAAAATCTTTTTAACGACAGGCTCAAAGATCGTCTGTTGCAGGAAGTTTATTCTTGAGTTTTCCAGCGTAGTATGGTGTATTTCGTAACTCGTTGCGGCTGTTGCAGAGTCAGCCGGCTGTCGCTCTTTCCCTTCAACTCTACGAGCCGGAGGGAGATCAACTCTGATGGTTTTCGTAAAAAGCCATCAGTTGGCATTGGATGGACTCAGGAAAAACTTCGAGAGATGCTGCGTCGTACAGGCATCGCTGATCTGCTTCGGCGAACAGACGATGCCAGCGCATTGGCTTGGAGTCTTTACGGGTCGATCAAATCTGAAATGACGTTCACAAGGAGAATATGATGAAAAAAATTTCCCTGCTGTTTGTGGTAAGTATGGCACTGATTGGTCTGTTGCACGGCTCGGCCTTTGCCCTTGATACGCTGGCTGAGATCCAGAAACGTGGCGTCCTGCGGGTTGGTCTCGAACCTGGATATATGCCTTTCGAGCTTACCAGCAAAAAAGGTGAAATTATCGGCTTTGACGCGGATATTGCCAAAAGGATGGCCAAGGCAATGGGGGTTGAACTCGAACTGGTTTCCACCGCCTGGGATGGTATTATCCCGGCTCTTTTGACCGGAAAATTCGATATTGTCATGTCTGGAATGAGCTTGACACAGGAACGCAATCTCTCGATCAATTTTGCCGACCCCTATATCATTATTGGCCAGTCCATCCTTCTCAAAAAAGACCTGGCCGACAGCGTCAAATCCTATAAGGATCTGAACGATCCGAAGTATACGGTAGCATCCAAACTGGGGACAACCGGTGAGCAGACCACAAAGCGTATGATCGGCAACGCCAAGTATATCTCCTACGAAACCGAACAGGAAGGGGTTATGGAGCTGGTCAATGGCAAGATAGACGCCTTCATCTACGACCTGCCGTTTAACGCGATTGCGGTAACCCAAAAGGGCGAAGGCAAGATCGTTCACCTCGACCAGCCCTTTACCAAGGAGCCGGTTGCCTGGGCAATCAGGCGTGATGATGTTAACTTCCTGAACTGGCTGAATCATTTTTTGCGTCAGATCAAGTATGACGGGGTCTACGACAAAATCTACAAGAAGTGGTTCCAGGATTCTGCCTGGATGAAAGAGATCCAGTAATACGGGGGCGACAACCTTGGTATCTGCAAATACAGTGTGGTTCTGGCGCTTACTGCTGGTGGTTATCCTTCTTGGGATAGCCGCCGGCGTAGGGGGCGCCATCCAGAAAATTGATTATACCTGGCGCTGGAAACGCGTGCCGCAATACTTTGTCTATCTTGCCGAAGATCCACAAAAGATCCCTTTTGATGGAACGGTAACAAAGATTGAGGAATCGGGTAAAACGATCGATGTTACCCTGCGCTCTGAGACCGGAGAAGAACAGGTGGTCACCGTTACCGCCGGGACGCTCGGCGTCTCCAAAGGTGATGAACTTTTTGAGGGTGATACCGTTGGTTTCCGCAAAGGCTGGCGTCCGGGGCCTCTGCTGAAAGGACTCTGGGTAACACTCTGGCTCTCTGCGATATCCAGTTGTTTTGCCCTCATTATCGGCCTTGTGACCGGGCTTGCCAAGATCTCAAAAAATCTTGTCCTGCGCGGGCTTGCGGTCATTTACATCGAGTGTATACGGGGCACGCCTCTTTTGGTGCAGATCTTTCTGGCCTACTTCTTTCTGGGTACGGTTTTCCATCTTGACCGTGAGATCTGCGGAGTGGGGGCACTGGCCCTGTTTGCCGGGGCCTATGTGGCTGAGATAATTCGTGCCGGCATCCAGGCCATCCCCAAAGGCCAGACCGAGGCCGCAAGATCTCTGGGTATGACAGCCACCCAGGCCATGATTGAGGTCGTTCTGCCGCAGGCCTTCAAGAAGATACTGCCCCCTCTCTCGGGCCAGTTTATCAGCCTGATCAAGGACTCTTCACTTGTATCTATTATTGCAATTACCGATCTGACCAAATCCGGCAGGGAGATTATTACCTCAACCTTTGCCACCTTCGAGGTCTGGCTGGTGGTTGCGGCAATGTATCTGTTGATTACCTCTGTTTTGTCGCAGATCGTCTATTATATGGAGAGGAGGTACGCCGTCAGTGATTAAGGCAGAAAACGTCGTCAAGGTTTTTGAGGGAATGGCCGGAGTCGTCCGGGCGGTTGATCGGGTAAGCACCGAGGTGGCCCGCGGGGAGGTGGTTGTGGTTATCGGGCCTTCCGGTTCCGGGAAATCAACGTTTTTGCGCTGTATCAATGGTCTTGAGGCCTTCGACGAGGGGCATATCTTCATCGATGGAGTGGATCTTGCCGATCGCAAAACCAATATCAACCAGGTTCGGGCAGAGGTTGGCATGGTCTTCCAGCAATTTAACCTCTTTCCCCACAAGACCGTTCTGGAAAATCTCACCCTGGCCCAGCGCAAGGTGCGCAGGCTCAAGACCGATGCTGCTGTGAAAAAGGCCAATGCACTGCTGAAAAAGGTGGGCATCCACGACAAGGCCAACGAATACCCGTCACGCCTCTCTGGCGGGCAGCAGCAGCGTGTGGCCATTGCCAGGGCCCTGGCTATGGAACCCAAGGCCATGCTCTTTGACGAGCCAACCTCGGCCTTGGATCCGGAAATGGTCGGCGAGGTCCTAGATGTCATGAAACAGCTTGCCCGGGAGGGCATGACGATGATCGTGGTCACCCATGAGATGGGTTTTGCCCGGGAGGTGGCGGATCGTGTGATGTTTATGGATGAGGGCAGGATCGTTGAGGTCGGCACGCCCGAACATTTTTTCACCAATCCGCAGGAGGATCGAGCAAAACTGTTTCTGAAACAGGTTTTATAAGAAAAACAGGTACATCGAATTTCAATAATAAACGGAGGAGGATGGCATGAAGTGTATCAAGGGGCTTGTTGCAGGTATCTTTTTACTGGCTCTTGCCGGTTTGGCAGGTGCAGCTGATAAAGAGATGAAGGTGGGCTTTGTCTATGTCTCTCCGGTTGGCGATGCCGGATATTCATACGCCCATGATATCGGCCGCAAGGCCATTGAGGAAATGGATGGTGTAACCACCTCCTATGTTGAGTCGGTGGCTGAAGGCACCGATTCGGAGAGGGTTATTCTCAATATGGCCCGCAAAGGCTACGATCTGATCTTTTCCACCAGTTTTGGCTTTATGGATCCGACATTGAAGGTGGCAAAGCAGTTTCCCGATGTTGCCTTTATGCACTGTTCCGGCTTTAAAAAGTCAGAGAATATGAGCAACTATTTTGGCCGCATGTATCAGGCCAGATATCTCTCTGGTATCGTTGCCGGCAAGATGACCAAATCCAATACAATAGGCTATGTTGCAGCCTTTCCAATCCCTGAGGTCATCCGCGGGATCAACGCCTTCACCCTTGGCGTCCAGTCCGTGAACCCCAAGGCAACCGTGCGGGTTGTCTGGACCAAGACCTGGTATGATCCGGCAACGGAAAAAGAGGCCGCCAAATCACTGCTCGATGTCAACGCCGACGTTATAGCCCAGCATCAGGATTCGCCGGGGCCGCAGGAGGCCGCCGAAGAAAGGGGCGTCTATTCGATCGGCTATAACTCTGATATGAGCAATTTTGCGCCCAAGGCCCATCTCACCGCCCCCGTCTGGAACTGGGGTCCATACTATGTACAGATTGTCGAGCAGGTGAGAAATGGTACCTGGAAGGCAGAGAGCGCCTGGCCTGGTCTTGAGCAGGGTATTATCGACCTGGCCCCCTTTGGCGCCATGGTCCCGGCCGATGTTGTAGAGCTGGTCAACAAGGTGAAACAAGAGATAGCCTCCGGGAAAAAGAAGGTCTTCGTCGGCCCGATCAAAGATCAGAACGGAGAGATCAAGATCGCCGCAGGCAAGGCTGCCGACGACAGGCAGCTCCTGGGTATGACCTGGTTTGTTGAGGGGGTTGTCGGCACCACCGAATAAGCGTTTCAACCTTTGCACAGACCCTGCGGACAGCTCTAAACGGCCGCAGGGTCTGCAGGAATTTCAGTACTCAGCAGAATCGGCCATGTCTTCAATACGGATCGTCAAAAGACAGGAACCCCTCGGCATAGGAGGGGCCTGTCTTGTTGTCTTTACGGCACTCTGTTTTTCTCTGCTGCTGGCCGGTGGCTTGCTGTTTCTCGGGGGCACATCACCTCTCGAGGGGATCTCCACCCTTTTCACTGGTGCCTTTGGTTCCCGCTGGGCTGTCGAAGACAGTATCATCAAGGCCATACCTGTCTTCCTCTGCTCGCTCGGTGTGGCTGTCGCCTTCCGCCTGAAGGTCTGGAATATCGGGGCAGAAGGTCAATTCGCCCTCGGCGCTGTCGGGGCGACCTGGGTTGCGCTCTCCTTTCCTGATCTTTCCGCCTACCTGCTCATCCCGGCGATGATTGTTATTGCGGTATCTGCAGGCGGGCTGTGGGGCCTTATCCCTGCCCTGCTGCGGCAGAAGATGCAAACCAACGAGATCATCGTCACCCTGATGATGAACTATATCGCGATCCTGCTGCTCGACTACCTGGTCTATGGCCTGTGGAAGGATCCGATGAGTTTTGGCTTCCCAATGACTCCGACTTTTTCGGGAAACGCGATCGTCGGCAAGATCGGCGCAACTGCGATACATTGGGGCTTGGTGCACTGTCTCGGCCTTGGTCTTGTCGTCTGGATCTTTACCGGCTACACCCGGCTGGGGTTTGAACTTCGGGCCAGCGGGGATAACGTTGCCGCGGCCCGTTACGCCGGCCTTCCCTACAACAGACTGGTCTTTCTGGTTATGGTCATCAGCGGTGGCCTTGCCGGCTGGGCCGGTTTTTTGGAGGTGTCGGCCACCGTCAACCGCCTGCAGCCGTCGATCATGGTTGGTTACGGATACACCGCCATCGTCGTTGCCTGGCTGGCCCGGCTCAACCCGTTGCGGATCGGCATTGCCTCGTTCCTGCTTGCCGGTCTGCGTGTCGGCGTTGAAAACCTGCAGTTGGAGTTACAGATTCCAGCGGCCTTTGGCAACATTCTTGAGGGACTTATCCTTTTGACCATCCTCGCCGGAGGTCTCTTTACCCAGTACAGGATTGTACGGAGGAAGAGTCTATGACAACCGAGATTATCATAGCTCTTCTGGCGGCGGCGGTTCAGTCCGGGACACCGATCCTTTACGCGACCCTCGGTGAAATCGTTACAGAAAAATCCGGGGTCCTCAACCTCGGCGTTGAGGGGGTGATGATCCTCGGGGCACTCAGCGGCTTTGTCGTGGCAAAGGTCTCTGGCAGCCCGCTGGCAGGGCTTGCTGCAGCCGGGTTGGTCGGGAGCCTCGCCGCCTCGATCCACGGCCTTGTCTGTCTCTTGTTTCTTGGCAATCAGGTGGTATCAGGTCTTGCACTCACCATACTGGGAACGGGGCTGGCAAACTATCTGGGCACCGCCTATGTCGGGCTTTCCGCCCCCGGATTTGAGCCTCTACCAATCCCTTTTCTCAGCGACCTGCCCTGGCTGGGCGAGATTTTTTTCAGGCACGACCCCCTCGTCTATCTCAGCTACTGCCTGCCGCCGATGATCTGGCTGTTCTTCGCCAGAACCCGTTTTGGTCTGGGCTTGCGGGCCGTCGGCGAATATCCGGCAGCGGCGACGGCGGCCGGTCTGTCTGTACTCGGCTATCGCTGGTTTGGCATCCTTGTCGGTGGAGCCCTGATGGGCCTTGGCGGCGCCTACCTCTCCCTTGCCTACACCCATCTCTGGACCTCGAACCTTACCGGCGGACGCGGGTGGATAGCCGTTGCCCTGGTTATCTTTGCCTTTTGGCGCCCTGGCAGGGCGGTTGCAGGGGCCTATCTCTTCGGCGGGGTGATGGCGCTTCAACTGCGCCTGCAGGCCTCGGGGACCCAGGTTCCCTCTTCACTGCTGCTGATGCTCCCCTACGCCCTGACCGTTATTGTGCTGGTCTTCTCCAGCTGGAAAAAGGGGCGCTCGGAAGAACCCGGGGCCCTGGGGGTAAACGTTGAGCCGGTTGACTAAGACTGGAGAGACTATGGATGCCGACTTGTCGACAACCCCACATATGACTTTGTTTTTTTGAGGAGAACCCTATGTCTACGCAGACTGTCTATAGAAAGACCTATCCCATCTCCTGGGAACAGTTGCACCGGGATTCAAAGGCCCTTTCCTGGAGGCTTCTGGACGTTGATTATTTCAAAGGTATCGTTGCCATTACCCGTGGTGGGCTCGTTCCTGCGGCGATTGTCGCCCGCGAGCTGGATATTCACCTGGTCGATACCATCTGTATCTCGAGTTACGACTGGCAGGAGAAAAAGGGCGATCCCGAGCTGCTCAAGTCGGTCGAAGGTGATGGTGATGGCTATCTTCTCATCGATGACCTGGTCGATACAGGGCGTACGGCGGAGATCGTCAAGGAGATACTGCCCAAGGCCCATTTTGCGACAATTTACGCAAAACCGGCCGGTCGGCCCCTTGTCGACACCTACGTCACCGAGGTGAGCCAGGACACCTGGATCCTGTTCCCCTGGGATGCCGAATCCCGCTTCGTCACCCCCATCGCCGGGCAGGAGAAATAGCCAATGCCCGCAGACGCCCCCCTTATCCGCCTCTCTGGCATCTCCAAGGCCTTTGGCAGTGTCCAGGCCAACCGTGATGTCTCCCTCAGCGTCCAGGCCGGCAGGACACTGGCGCTTCTTGGGGAAAACGGTGCCGGGAAATCGACGCTGATGTCGATTCTTGCCGGTCGCCTGCAGCCGGACAGCGGGCGCATCGCAATCGACGGCAAAGAGATGGTGCTGGAGAATACAGAAAAGGCGATCGCCGCAGGTATCGGCATGGTCTACCAGCATTTTATGCTGGTCCAGCAGCTGAGCGTAGTGGAGAATATCTTTCTGGGCCAGAAGGGACGGCTGTTCTGCAACTGGAAAGAGATGGAAAACGAGGTCAACGAGCTGGCCGAACAATACGGGATGCAGATCTGCCCGACCAGCCGTATCTCTGATCTCTCGATGGGCGAGCGCCAGCAGGTGGAGATTCTCAAACTGCTGCACCGCCAGTCAAGGGTTCTCATCTTTGACGAACCAACGGCGGTACTGACCCCCAAGGAGATCGACAACCTTTTCGCCACCATACGCAAAATGACCAGTATCGGCAAGGGGATCGTCTTTATCAGCCATAAGCTCGAAGAGGTTATGGCCCTGGCCGATGATATCGCCATCCTCAAGCGAGGAGAGATTGTTGACACCGTGGCCACCAATGAGGTTGCTTCAGCCAGTGAACTTGCCAGCCGCATGGTCGGGCGGGAGGTCTTTCTGCAGGTGGATCGGGTTCCAATGGAGCCTCGACAGGTTGTCTTAAAAGTCGATGGTCTCAGTGATAATCGGCTCAAGGAGATCCACCTGGAGCTGCGTCAGGGCGAGATTTTAGGGCTGGTCGGGGTTGCCGGCAATGGACAGAAAAACCTTGTTGAGACCATCTGCGGTCTGCGCCGGCCACAGAAAGACTGTGTCAGGATCCTGGGAAAGGGTTGGCAGAAATTTTTCTCCCGAACCATTTGGGATAATGCCCTCTCTTATGTCCCCGAAGATCGCCAGGGCCTGGCAACCTGTCAGGGGCTTGATCTGGTGGATAATTTCCTGCTGACAACCCGTGGAGGCTTTGTCCGCGGGCCCTGGCTGTCCCGGGAGAGGGCCCGGACAAAGGCGGAGCATCTGGTAAAGGAGTTTGATATCCGGGTCCCGAACGTCTTTTGTTGTGCCTGGCAGCTTTCCGGAGGCAACCTGCAAAAGCTGGTGCTTGCCCGTGAATTTTTTCGCAAACCCAGGCTGATAGTGGCTGAACAGCCGACCCAGGGCCTGGATATTGCAGCGGCTGAAGATATCTGGAATCTCCTGCTCGAGGCCAGGAAGGCCGCCGGGATCCTGCTGGTCACCGGAGATCTCTCCGAGGCCCTTGCCCTCTCAGACAGAATTTGTGTAATGTACAATGGCAGGCTTGTCGATTGTTTTCAGACGACCGACAAACAAAAGATCGAACAGATTCCTCAAATGATGGCGGGCCTTGTGGAGTAGTCTGCAAGCACGGTTCTTTCAGCCCTCAGACCCTTCGTCGCTGGCTGAAGATTTTGAATCTCCCTGTTTTGACGGGCGTTGTAACGGCTGAAAAACATAACGGTATACAAACATGGAACATTCTGGCTTCATTCGACGGGGACTCGTTCTCTCCGTTGTTTTTGTCGGCCTCTACCACTTTCTGGTGACCAATCTGGCCATAGTCGACCTGCAGATCACAACCGATACGAGAACACTGTTCAAGATCTATTACAGTGATGATACAAAGGCCTGGTCCGAGCGCAGGGCCGGCGTTCTGTTAATCAGTCCGAAGCAACAACATTATTCCCTGCGCCTTTCCAACCTGAAAAGGATACGCCATCTGCGCATAGACCCTGCAGAAAAACCGGCAACGGTCACGGTGGCCTCAATGGTCTTTTCCCAGCCGGGCTTTGTCCCGCTGAAAATCAACTCGCTCGAGCAGTTTCAGCACATCAAGCCCGGCGGAGGTGTGGATACCTTTACCTGTAACGAAGACGGGTTGAGGGTAACAAGCACATCAAATGACCCCAATCTCTTCTTGCAGATGCCGCCGCTGGAGCCCAGACATACGGCAGCCGAACAGCTCCTGCGGCTGCTCGTACTCGTCGCTCTGGCCTTCGCCCTTGCCTACGCCTGGAAACCGATGTTTGAAAACTGCCGTATTGTCGTCTATGCGGGTGGGGCTGTGGCGGTTCTCATCCTGTTGATGGCGGTTCTCAGCGGTTATAACCAGCATCCCGACGAGATGGTCCACATCAAGGCTGCAGAGTACTATATCAATCACAGCAGTCCTCCTGCAGTTGAGGATGCAGAGATTGCCGATACCTACTCCAGATACGGGGTCTCCCGCCTCAACTCCGGTGAGATTGCCTATTTTTTTGCCGGCAAGTTCGCCCGGCTGCTCGCCCCGCTTCATCTGCCGAATTATCTGACGCTCCGGCTCTTTAACCTTGGCCTTTTCTGCCTGTTGATCGTTGGTGCGGCATACAGCAATTCCTTGAGAATAGTCTGTATCCCGCTTCTTCTCTCTCCGCAGATCTGGTATATCTTCAGCTACTTCAACTCCGAGGCCTTTGCCCTGACCATCACCATTCTCGTCGCCTACCAGATGGTTGTGCCTGCGTCGGCCTGGAACAGACTGCTCACCGCCGGGGCAACCTACCGTCTGTGGGAGGTGCTCTGGATCGTATTTCTGCTGGGGATGCTTTTACTGACAAAGTTGAACTTCTACTTTTTTGGCCTCTACCTCTTCTTTTACTTTCTCTGGCGGCTCTTTTTCCGGGAAACGGTCTTTTCCAGGAGGAATATGCTCAGGGTCTTTGCCGTCGCCCTGGCCGGCCTGTCTGTCTTTGCGCTGGTACGAGGATATCAAAGCTATGTGAATGACTTTGATATGGAGAGCAGGCTGCTTGCGGCCCGTGAACAATATGCCGATCCGCTCTTCAAGCCCAGCACCCCGCTTGACAAGAAATTTGCCCTTCTGCAGATGAAAGACAGGGGGGTGGAGCTGAAAACAATACTGCTCGGCCATCGCTGGGGTGAGAGGATCTTTCGAAGCTCTTTTGGCGAATACGGCTACACCTCGGTTGCCGCATCCTATAACTACTACGATATGGTACGCTGGCTGGGGCTTGTGGCCCTTGCGGTTATGATCTTTTTTTCGGTGAAAGATGGCGGCCTTGCCGGAACCGCCCTGGTTGCCATCACCGTTGGCAGCGGTCTCCTTTTGCTGGCGGCCGCCTGCTATGCAGCCTGGACGGCTGATTTTCAGGCCCAGGGCCGTTATCTCCTGCCCATTGTCGGGATGTGTTCGATCTTTGCCTTTCAGATGCGAAAACAGCTTGCCAACCTGCCGTGTCTGCTGGTGCTTTGCGCTCTGTTCCTGATCGCATCCTACAGCTTTATCCTGGTGGCCCTGGCCGGAATCCCCAAACTACAGACCGTTCTCGGATAATGAGAAAGCACGATCCGTTTTTTGTATTGTCGCCAAAAGAAGAGGCCAAACCAGCATGGCTGGACCAGATGGCCTGCCAACCATACGTTTCGGATAAAAAAGTGAGGTTTCTATGGATCTGGTTGTGACACAGCTCTACCGGAAAATCGATGCCGACAAGGCCTACTGCTTTAACATAGAGTCGTCCCGCCCCTTACGCCGTGATGAGACGGATCGTCTCAAACGCATCCTGGCCGACGGTTTCGAAATTGACAGCGTAGACGAACAACCACCTTTGCGTGGCGCGCGGCTGGTCGAGATCGGCCCAAGGCTCAACTTCGCCACCGCCTGGTCTTCGAATATGGTGTCGATATGCCGGGCAACCGGCCTTGACAGTATTTCCCGGATCGAGCGCTCGCGATGTTATCTGGTACCGGAAGACCAGGAAAAAGAGCAGTTTATCGCGGCACACCACGACCGCATGACCGAATGCCCGTATCCTCAAACCCTGAGCTCCTTTGCCACCGGCATCGTCCCCGAGGCCGTCTATGAGGTGGATCTGCTGGCAAAGGGGCCCGATGAACTCTGCAATCTGCCCGGCGTCTCAATGGATGCCCGCGACCGTGAGCTGTACTACGACTATTTCGTCCGGCAGCAGAGACGCAATCCGACGATCGTTGAGATTATGGATCTCAACAACGCCAACTCGGAACATTCCCGGCATGGTTTTTTCAGGGGCAGGCAGATCATTGACGGCGAGGAGATGGAGCAGACCCTCTTTGAACTGGTTACCGCAACACTTGCCGCCAACCCCGAGGGCTCGCTCATCGCCTTCAAGGACAACTCCAGCGCCGTTACAGGCTATCAGATTGAAACGATCGTTCCTGCAGAGCCGGGAAAACCCTCCGCCTTCATCCCCGTAGAGGTAGAGTACAATCCGCTGCTGACCGCAGAGACCCATAATTTCCCGACCGGGGTTGCCCCGTTTCCCGGGGCGGAAACCGGGACCGGGGGAAGAATTCGTGACGTACTCGGAACCGGCAGGGGTGCCTTTGTTATCGCCGGTACCGCTGGCTACTGTGTCGGTAACCTCAATATCCCCGGCTATTCGCTCGCCTGGGAGAAAGAAGAACCGATCCCTGAGAATCTGGCACGCCCTCTGGATATTGAGATTCAGGCCAGTAATGGCGCCTCAGACTACGGCAACAAGTTTGGTGAGCCGGTCGTGCAAGGCTTTACCCGAAGCTTTGATCTGCGCCTGGAAAGCGGCGAGAGATGGGGCTTTGTGAAACCGATTATGTTTACAGCCGGTATCGGACAGCTCGACTCGAGACACACCGAAAAGGCCGCTGCCGAAAAAGGGATGCTGATCGTACAGATCGGCGGGCCGGCCTACCGTGTCGGCTTCGGCGGAGGAGCCGCCTCGTCGATGCTGCAGGGCGAAAATGAGTCCTCCCTTGACTACAACGCGGTCCAGCGCGGTGACGCCGAGATGGAACAAAAGCTCAGCCGGGTTATCCGAGCCTGCAACGAGATGGGCGGAAAGACCCTGATCGATGTCATCCACGACCAGGGTGCCGGAGGCCCGGCCAATGTCCTCAAGGAGCTGGTTGAAGAGTCCGGCGGCCGGGTTGAGATCAGAAATATCCGGCTCGGTGATCCGACCATGTCGGTGCTGGAGATCTATGTCGCCGAATACCAAGAGCGGGTAGGCCTGCTTATACACCCGGAAAACATTGCGCATTTCAAAGAGATCTGCCAAAGAGAAAAGGTCGGCTGCGAGGTCCTGGGCGAGGTGACCGGCGATCTGCGCTTTGTCGTGCACGACGCAGAAAACAACAGCACCCCGGTTGATATCGATATTCCCGCGCTGCTGGGAGAGATCCCGCAAAAGGTCTTTGAAGATCGGCGTATCCCGATGCAGGCTGGTCCTTTGCGTCTGCCTGCCGATCTTTCGTTCAGCGAGGCCCTTGGCCGGGTGTTGCGCCTGGTCTCTGTCGGCTCCAAGCGCTTTCTCACCAACAAGGTCGACCGCTCGGTTACCGGGCTCGTGGCCCAACAGCAGTGTTGTGGTCCGCTTCAGCTCACCGTAGGCAATGTGGCCGTCGTCGCCCAGAGCCATTTTGGCCTGACCGGTATTGCCACAGCGATTGGCGAGCAGCCGCTTAAAATGCTGCTCGATCCTTCTGCCGGCGCCAGAATGACCGTTGGAGAGTGTCTGACCAATCTTGTCTGGGCCAGGGTCGAGGGGCTCGAGCGTGTAAAATGTTCGGCAAACTGGATGTGGGCACCAAAACTCGACGGTGAAGGTGCCGCCCTCTACGATGCCGCCTCGGCGATGTGTCGGCTGATGACCGATGTTGGCATGGCCGTGGACGGTGGAAAAGACAGCCTGTCGATGGCAACTATGGTCGGCGATGAAGTGGTGAAATCCCCGCGGCAGCTGGTTATCTCGGCCTACGTTCCGATAAGGAATATAACGAGGTTGATTACCCCCGATCTCAAGGCCGTTGGCTCAGATCTCATCTTTATCGATCTGGCCGCCGACCGTAACCGGCTGGGCGGCAGCGCCCTTGCCCAGGTGTATCGGCAGCTCGGCGAAATCTGCCCGGATGTTGACGACAGCAGCTTGCTGGTCAACGGCTTTCTTGCCATACAAAAGCTCATTGACCGCTCTCTGCTCCGTGCAGGCCATGACCGCAGCGATGGCGGTCTGATCACCACCCTGCTGGAGATGGCCTTCAGTGGCAACTGCGGCCTGCAACTCAACCTCGAGGGCCGTTGCAGCGTCTTTGAAAAGCTCTTCTCCGAGGAGCTGGGCTGTGTTGTCGAGTGCGACAGACAACATACCGCGGAGGTCTGCGCCATCTTATCGGAATATGGTCTTGAACCCACGGTGATTGGCAAAACCACCGAAGAAAAACGTATCCAGCTCGTCTATAACGATCAACTGGTCCTTGACGAAGAGATGCCGTTGCTGCGCAGCTGGTGGGAAGAGACCTCCTATCAGCTTGAACGCCTGCAGATGAATCCGCTGTGCGCCGAAGAAGAACGCCAGGAGATATACGATCGAAAGGGCCCAGTCTACACGCTGCCCTTTTCCCCGGAGCCATTCCCTGCCGCACTTCTTAGCGCACAGAAAAAGCCCAAGGTGGCGATACTCCGTGACGAGGGCTCAAATTCCGATCGGGAAATGACCGCGGCCTTCTACGCGGCAGGCTTTGAGCCCTGGGATATCTGCATGCAGGATCTGTTAACCGGCACAATCGACCTGCAGGATTTCAGGGGCCTTGCCGCCGTCGGCGGCTTCTCCTACGCCGATGTCCCGGAATCCGCCAAGGGCTGGGCGGCAACCATTGCCTTTAATCCCCGCCTACAGCAACTCTTTACCGATTTCTACCAGAGGGAGGATACCTTCTCGCTCGGTGTCTGCAATGGCTGCCAGCTTTTTGCCCTTCTTGGCTGGGTGCCCTGGCCGGCAATCGCCCCGGAAAAACAGCCGCGCTTTGTAGCCAATCGCTCCGGTCGCTTTGAGTCCAGATGGACAACGGTCAAGGTCCTGCCGAGTAAGGCCGTTATGCTGCGGGGTATGGAAGGCCTGGTCTTTGGAATTCATGTCGACCACGGAGAAGGTCGGCTCTCTTTCCCCGACCGGAAAATACTCGAAGAGGTCGAGGCCCAGGGGATGGTACCAATGGTCTACGCCGACGACGCCGGAGAGGCCACCGAAAAATATCCCTTCAACCCCAATGGCTCTGTACAGGGTCTTGCCGGACTCTGCTCGAGCGACGGACGACATCTCGCCCTTATGCCGCATCCTGAACGAGCCTTTCTTGCCTGGCAGGCACACTATCTGCCAGAGACGCTAAAGGGCCTTGAGGTGACCCCCTGGATGCAGATGTTCAGAAACGCCTATCTCTGGTGCGTTAAAAACGAGGAATAAAAAACTCATGAGAAACTCGGGTTAAAGATTCTATTTCCTCTTGGTGTGGAATAAGCTGCTCAATCAAATCATCGGCACCATCTGAACGTAAGGCGATATAGAGAAGAGTATCTGCGAAAGTATCGGTACCAAGATCAATCAGTTTTTGTTTGCGGAAATCAGGCAGCTTCTCCGACCTTGGCACAACCCGGGCCAGACAGCGAACTGCGGCCGCCAGAGCCTGGTATTATCTGTATCTGGGTGCTGATTCGCTCCTTGAGCGCGGAGACATGGGAGATGATTCCGATCAGCTTGCCATCCTGTTGCAAGCTGGACAATGTCTCCAGAGAAGTTTCCAGGGCTTCTTCATCCAAAGTGCCAAAGCCCTCATCGAGGAATAACGAGTCCACCCGGACTTTGCGGCTGGCCATTTTTGACAACCCCAGTGCCAGGGTCAGACTGACAATAAAGCTTTCCCCGCCGGATAAATTTCTTACCGAACGGATTTCACCGGCCTGATAATGGTCAACGACATTCAGCTCCAGCGGCTGCTGATCATCACGGATCAACAGATAACGGTCGGTCATTTTCTCCAGCTGCCGGTTGGCATGTGCTACCATCAGCTCAAAGGTCAACCCTTGCGCAAAGTTACGGTACTTTTTCCCGTCGGCAGAACCAATCAATATATGCAGCTTCTCCCAGCGATGGCACTCTTTCTTCTGGGCCTCGATGGCGGACTGCTTTTCCTTTATC
>PDWJ01000712.1_pt1 | contig 58738 bp, 54 predicted proteins | sample 1430881 | NCBI WGS metagenome assembly PDWJ01 (sample SAMN01162460, study PRJNA174530) | Oral metagenome, whole genome shotgun sequencing project. | biome: Marine environment; feature: Marine mammal; material: Swab sample of the gingival sulcus; isolation source: swab sample of gingival sulcus...
AAATGGTCTCGCCATCTGGAAGCCGACTCGCTGGCATTGTCAAATGAAACCCATCTGGACAAACAGTTACAAAAAAACATCAGCGATTTGGTGTTTACCTGCCGGATAAAAGGACAAACCAGCTATCTCTGCCTGCTGGTCGAGCATCAATCCACCCCGGATAAGATGATGGCCTTTCGCATGATGGATTATTTATTTGGCGTGCTACGCAGTGCATTGAAACGCCACCCGAATCAATCGCTACCGCCCGTTTATGGCTTGCTCTTTTATCATGGCCGGCAAACGCCTTATCCCTATAGCTTGAACCTGCTCGATTGTTTTGATGACCCGCTTGGCATAATGCAGGAAACGCTTTTTCAGCCGGTACCTATTGTGGATGTGAATCAGATTCCAGATGAAGAGTTGAAAAAACAGGCCTGGGTGGGCGCGCTTTCAATGGGGATGAAGTACATTAGAGAGCAGGAGCTATCACAATACGCCCTGGAAATATTGGGTCATTTACCAGACATCAAGGATGCGACGGCCAGAGAGATGCTGCATCAACTCATGGTATATCTACTGAACTCTGGTAATATGGAAGACATTGATGGTTTCCTGGAAAGTGCAGAGGCGCTACCAAAACCGGTAAGGAGTGAACTGATGACATTTGCAGAAAAGCTTGAAGCAAGAGGCGAGGCAAGAGGCGAGGCGCGAACTCGGTAGAAACGCTTTTTCAATAGGTCTGCCCAATATGCTCTCCAAGGCCGTATCCGCCAGATACATTGCCCCTTGGGCTTCGCCGTCACGCATACTTATGACCCATACGGCATGTTGATTGGGATGGCAAAGTCGGATCAAACAGGCTAAAACCGATTCCGATAGAAATATTTTCTATGATCCTGATGCAAGACCAGAAGTTTCCAATTTATTACCGCTTCTTTCGTTGATAGAAGGCGGCGACCCGACACAAATCGGAACCGAAATCGGTGACGGCGGCAGCGGCAAATTAAAAGCACGATTAACCGAAGGCTTGAATGAGCATTTACGCCCGCTAAGACAGCGACGCACCGAACTCGAATCTAACATGAATTATGTGGTTGAAGTATTAAAGGGCGGTGTGGAAAACGCCCGATTAGTGGCGCAGGAAACGCTTTCAGAGGTGCGAAAAGTGATGAATATGGAGCGGTAGCTATTTGATCTATTCATTCGCAGTCGGCTCAATGAGCGCTGAAGGTGCTGTGCAGGTACAGCACCACTTTTATATAGATCTAGACGATTTTCTCGCCAATAATACCGATTAGAAATCCAACCGTTGCACCAATGGATGTCAAGTAATTCTTTTCCATTTTACTCTCTGGAACTATATCCTGAATAAGCAGATACAAAATTCCACCGCTTGCAAAAGTCATCAGATGCGCTGTTACAGCGGGAAAGTCACTCAAAAAGAAATGGCCAATCAATGCGCCGATAATTCCAAAAAAGCTCAAAAAAAAGAAAATAATCAAGGTTTTTTTTGGCGTAAACCCACTTTGAACTAAATCCTTAAAAGAATTAAAGGCTTCAGGTAAATTTTGTAAACCAATGAAAACCGCCAGCAGAGCTGCCATTTTAGGCTCAATAGCAAACACGGCACCAAGTGCAATAGATTCCGGCACAAAATCCATCATCATCGCTAACAATGATGCCGTTTTTCCTCCCTTCTGTGCCAGATAGAGATCTATATACATAAACAAAAGGGCACCAACTAAAAAGGAAGTTGCCATCGGCAACAAGTCCAATTCCTCTAAACCTTTAGGAACAAGCACTAAGGCTATTGCCGACAAAATAATACCAGCCCCAAAAGCAATTAAAGTATGAGTGATTTCCTGCTTTAAGAAGCCTTCCTTTACATGGTGATCGAATAAATTTGCCAGTAGTCCACCAATAAAAACGGTAACCCCTGCAAAGCCACCATATAAAATTAAATTTGAAAGCATGTCAGATAAGCCTTGTATAGAATTTAAGTTATAAGTTTAAAGTTTTTTAATTCAATGTTAAGTGAACGATAGACTGCATCAGCGACGCTACTCAATCATTAAAATACGATAATGATAAGCTATAACCAACGGCGCACCCGACTTTTGTAGTCGTCATATTTTGCACCAAAAACCTTAGACAAATGTGCCTCTTCAGGCATTATTTGAAATCGGGTCATATAGGCCATAAATACCACAACACCCAATAGCAAAAACGGAGAACGAAAGTATAAAACGATTGCCACCAACAACAGCGCAATGCCCACATACATAGGGTTACGCGATAGCCTGTAAATACCGGTATCGACCAGTTCAGAAGCATTACCCGGATATCTGGGATCGACCGTAGTTTTTTGCCTGCGAAATTCAACAATACCGGCAACACCAAAATACATGCCCACCAACAGCAGCAACCCTATCGACACCCATTGAAGCAACGGGTTAATGTCGATCCTGGGGAGAAATTTTGCGGCAATCACCATTAAAGCCCCGATGATTATGGCTTGAGCCACCGGTGGAATTTTCAATTCAAGGGAATGCATTACATAAGCTCCTTAGCATTGAGCCTTAACTTTATGTATTGGGTCAGCATAACGCTTCGATCAGCAGAAAAACAGAACCAACTTAACGACTGGCATTCAGTCACAAAAAAACCGCCTCTCACGAGCCGGGTTTTTTGTGAGCTTACGACAACCTGGCGTGACAAACTCGGTCTGTTGTGGCTTCCGCTCCAGCCAGCCTTTCCGCATACACCCAGGGTAGCCATTGCTCCGGATTGGTTTTGACCTGATCCCGGTTTCGCTGTAAATCGGTTAAATACTCGAACAGATTGACATTTGCCTCCGCCGCGGTGGCGATTATGGATGTCAGCACATCGCCAATAGCGGCACTACTCGGGGTTTTATAGAAGTTTGCGTTCTTCCGGTCACGCACAACCAGCTTGATGTAACGCTCCATGATATTGTTGTCAATGGGTGCGCCTGGTTCGGTGCAAAATCGGGTTAATCCATCGAAGTGCTTATCAAAGTAACCAATGGCTTTGCCTAATCCACTGTTTTCTTCGACCTTGCTTATTTCCAGTTGCTCTTTTCCCCATTCCCGAATCGTTTCCATGACCGGCAGCGAGTGTTTCTGGTGATAAATCTGACCCTCCCAGGGTGACAGATTTTGTTCTTTCACCGATGTTTCGTGTTGCCAGATGTTGCCGTATTGTTCGAGCACCCACTCCACTTTTTCAACAAAGTGTTCATGCACATCCACATACTGACGCCGCCCGTGTGAATTGCACAGCGATTGAATGGCGTCTGTCACCAACGGACGGTTGTGCGCCAACGCATCACTCATTTTTCCAGAATCTCATCCATCCATTCACCCGCATGCCCGATGTTGGTCTGATAGAGAATGATTTTTTGCCCGTTCTCAAGCTCGGCAATCAGGCCGGAGCTATATACGCCTGTTCGTATTTGCTCCTGTTGTAACCGGGCGCGGTACAATGCCTGGAAACCATCGATACCTCGCCTGAAATCAGCGCGTTCCCGGGCAAGCAAAATATGACTTTTCGAGGTGAGAGCGATCATCGTTCATCGTGATACCTATTTGCGAGAGCGTCTTGATGAAGTTGATCCGATGACATTGAGACCAGGGTTTAAACAGTCACTTCCACAAATTATAGAGAGGAAATGAATTAAAGCCTTTTCAGTTTATGGATGACATTATCTGCTGCCTTTGGATGATCAATGTCGTGTCAAAGACCACTGCAATGGCAGCAAAACCTATTACCACCAATTACTGGAAGCTGTGCAGGTTCATCCAGATCAATGGAATCATTCCCAGCATCATCAGCCAAAAAGTTTCATGAAAATCGCAAGTCTTTATTATAGAATCCAACCAGTAAGCAATTTTTGGAACGCTGCGAAAAAAAGGCGAAATCCGATCAGGCAACGGATTTGAGAATATCCCTTTTGGCATTTATGAATAGCTAATTCCAACTCTGGAATGCAAATAGCCTTTATATTTAGTAGGGTAGAGGTGTTTTGCATTAAACGTAAACGTTTCCAGGATGATGAGATTGCATGAAGCGAATACTCAGTGTTTTGTTGGTCTGCATGTTGTTGGCTCCGCTGTTGTTCAAGGGACTTGTTTGGTTTCAGGTGCGAACACAGTTACAGGACGCGAAAAAAGCGTTTGAACCTTATGGTCTTTTGCAGTGGGACGGGATTTACTCGACTTTCGACGGTAAAATTGGCGTCGCCGACTTGGCAATTACCCCGTTTCTGTTGAAAGACACTGTCGTTATTGAGTCGCTGGAGGCTGATTTTGGTAGTTTAGAAGCGGTGTTCAAGGCCGCTTTACCGATGCTGCAAAGCAAATATCCAGATGCGCTGACGTTTAGTTTAAAGCAAGCTCGCGTCGATCTTTCAGAGACCACATTTGCGGCGTTGAAGCCTGACAATGAACATCTTGCCAGTATCAGTCCAGCCCGCATTTATGCCTGCGGTAGTGTCAAACAGTTGACCGGGCGTGAACTCAAAGCGATGGGGTTCGAGACGATCGAGTACAATGGCATATTGACTTACCAGTTCAGTCCTACCGACGGCAGGCTTGATATCGACGCTTTTGTCGAAGCGGAAAATATGGGGCAAGCCAGTCTGGCAGCTGAATTCGCGTATTCCAATCGTTACGTTTCACCGGCACAGCTGTTCAAGGCTTTGACCTTGAAAAGCGTGTTTGTGCAACTAAAAGACCTGGGGTATTATCGGCGATTGGCTTTCCTCTGTGGCAGGCTGAATAATTTGACGCAAACGGAGTATATTGCCGCTGCGTTAAAACAGTGGAATGATAACTTGTTACGATCAGGTATTGCTGTTGACCCTGGGTTAATTGCATCGCTAAATGAATATATGGCGTTGGGTGCCGAGCTGAGGTTAACCGTCGAACCCAAAAACGGTTTGTTTGCCTCCTTCCAGGCCAGCCAATCAGCCGATAGAGAGGATATGCTCGATTTGGCTGAGGTGATTGCCCGTTTGCGGCCTTCTTATGCGCTCGGTTCAGACTCGCCTCGGCTGCTAATCGTGCAGTTTGACCTATCCCGACTGGAACCGGTGTTACTCGGTCAGGGCGAGTCGGCGCGCCGTAGGAAAGTGAAGCAGGAAAGGCAGAGCGCGAAAACTGTGACTGTGATCGAAAACAGATTTGTACCTTTGCGAATAAGCTTACTAGACCAGAATATAGGCAAAAAAGTACGTGTCACCAGTTTGCAGGGCAAAATCTACCAGGGTGAGCTGACAGATGTTCTGGCGAATAAAATCGTGGTCACCAATGTAATAGGAGGAGGTTCGTTTTCTTTTCCTGTCAATCGTGAGTCTATTCGATTCGTTGAAGTGATGAAAAGTGTTAAAGTTGCCGTAACGCCTGAACAAGCACGGAACAGGGATACCTTCTGATATGACGACAAACCGTTTGCCTGATTTTAAATCGATGTTATCCCAGCTAGTAGCCACGCCATCCATCAGTTGTTCGAGTCCTGCCTGGGATCAAAGTAATCGTCCTGTCATCGATTTGTTGGCAGGTTGGTTTACCGAGCTGGGTTTCGCGTGTGAAATACAAACTGTCGATGAAGCCAGAGGCAAATACAATCTGTTGGCAAGCCGGGGACAAGGTTCAGGGGGCATTGTGCTGGCTGGCCATTCCGATACGGTTCCCTATGACCAGGGGGGCTGGAGTTACGACCCGTTTAAACTGACGGAGGCAGACAATCGCTTTTACGGGCTGGGTTCCTGTGATATGAAAGGCTACTTTGCGGTTATCGCCGAAGCGATCCAATCGATGAGCGATGTCGAGTTCAAGCGCCCTATTATCATTTTGGCGACAGCCGATGAGGAAAGCTCTATGTCCGGTGCAAGAAAAATTGCTGAATCGGGAAGAGCGTTGGGCCGATGCGCCGTTATTGGCGAACCGACATCTTTGATTCCGGTGCGCATGCATAAAGGTATCATGATGGAGGTGATCAGAATACGCGGACAGTCCGGTCATTCATCGAATCCGGCCTTGGGACGCAGCGCACTGGATTGTATGCATTCGGTTCTCGGCGAACTCATTGCCTATCGACAATGGCTACAGCAACACTATCATCATCCGGGCTTTGAGGTGTCTGTTCCGACGCTCAATCTTGGGTCTATACACGGCGGTGACAACCCCAATCGAATCTGTGGCTTGTGTGAGCTGCAATATGACTTGCGGCCACTGCCTGGAATGGATATCAATAGACTACGGGAAGACATCTGTCGTCGTCTAAAACCTGTGGCGCTAAGGTTTGAAACCGATATTCAGGTTGCGCCGCTGTTTCCAGGCGTCGCTCCTTTTGAAACAGCCGCCGACTCCGAGTTGGTTCGGTTGAGCGAAAAACTTACCGGCCGTCCGGCCGAGAGCGTCGCTTTCGCGACCGAGGCGCCGTTCTTGCAAAGTACGGGCCTGGAAACCATCGTTCTCGGTCCTGGTTCAATTGCTCAGGCGCACCAACCGGATGAATTTCTCGCCTTCGACCAGGTCATCCGTTCAGTCGAGCTGATTAAACGGTTGCTTATGTATTACTCTAGTTGATCCCGAGATTTTGCATGCCTGATACTACTTTTTTTGCCAAGGAACAGAGTTGGTTGTTCTGGTTTCGTCAATCGTCGCCTTATATCAATATGCACCGAGGCAAAACTGTGGTGCTCGCATTCAATGGTGCCGCGTTGGAACATGAGAATCTAATCAATATTATTCATGATATAACGCTGCTGAATAGTTTGGGGGTGCGAATCGTACTTGTCTTTGGTGCCCGTCCCCAAATTGATTTGGCTTTGGCCTCGGCCGGTATCCAGACCGAAATTCATCATAATTTGCGGGTCACCCCGGAATCTGCGATGCCTTATGTGATGCAGGCGGTAGGCGGTTTGCGGGCAAAGCTGGAGGCACGGTTAACTACCGGGGTGGTCAACTCGCCGATGCATGGTGCCGGTATTCGAACGGTCAGTGGCAACCTGGTACTCGCCAGGCCAATTGGTGTATTGGACGGGGTTGACCTTTGCTTTACCGGCAAGGTAAGAAAAGTGGATAGTCAGGGAATCAACCAGCTTCTCGATCAACGGGCAATCGTGTTGCTGCCTTCTATCGGTTACTCGCTTACCGGTGAGGCGTTCAATCTTGGCTACGAAGATGTTGCCGCATCCGTTGCATCGGCTGTGTACGCTGAAAAACTGATTATCTTCTCGGAACAGGAAGGAATATTGAACTCGATGGGTGAGTTGGTGCGAGAGTTAAGTTTGCAGGCGGCGGATGCAATGATCAGTCAGTCACGAATAGGCAATGCCGATGGTGAAATACCCCGTTTATTGTCCCAGGCCGTGAAGGCGGGCAGAAAAGGGGTGAGGCGCAGTCACATCATCAGTTACCAAAGTGATGGTGCGTTATTGAAAGAGCTGTTTACCCGGGATGGCTCTGGAACGATGGTTTATGATGATGAATATGAGCAGATTCGCGCCGCTACCATCGAAGATATCGGAGGCATTCTAGAGCTGCTCCAGCCACTGGAAGAGAAGGGTCTTCTGATTCGTCGCTCCAGAGAAAGACTGGAAACTGAAATCACCAATTTTACCGTGGATGAACGAGACGGCTCGATTATAGGCTGTGCTGCACTCTATCGTTACCCTGATGATTCGATTGGTGAGTTGGCATGTTTCGCTGTGGCCGACTCATATCGAAAAGAAGGGCGGGGCGATGGCCTGTTGCGGGTGGTCGAAAAGCAGGCCAGGGAGAATGGGCTTACCGAGATTTTTGTTTTAACTACGCAGACCGAACACTGGTTTCGGGAAAGAGGCTTTCAAATATCGAATGTCAACGCTCTCCCCGAAGACAAAAAAACATCCTATAATGCGCAACGAAATTCGAAGATTTTTATAAAACACTTATAAGAATTGCAGTAACCATTGCCAGCAATGTTATTGGGTATCAGCAATAATTGGCTATGAACGGCAGGACGATGGCTAAAGTACAGGTATTTAACGCCAGGAGTATCACCTTTAATTACGACCGGACGGCAGACCGGATTTATCTGGTGCTCGGCGATGCAAAGTCGGAATTGTTCCACCATGCATGGATAACTCGTCGTTACCTGCAACAGCTATTGCCTCAGGTGGCCAATTGGCTGGACGCGGGTTGCCCTCTGCTAGAAGACAACAAGATTCCGTTGACGGCAGCGCAAAAAACGCGAGTCGCTTCGTTTGAGCATAATGCTGCGAAGGAGCGGATAAAGACACAGAAGGGGCCTGCGCCAGAAAATATGGCCAAGCAGATCGATAAGTCCTACCTGTTGCGTGGACTTCAGCTAAGCAATGACGCTGACCTGATCACTCTGGTACTGATCGATACGCAGAATCAACCTGTGTCAGGAATGAAATTGTCCCGTAACGAACTGCATAAACTGGTTTCTTGTCTGCTCGATCTCGCCAACCGGGTTGGCTGGAATATTGGTTCACCTTGGAGATCGGCAGGCACCGTAACTATTCCCGCTGACATGAATCCGGCCAAACATTGATGCCGATGTCTGGATAAATCAAATGAAACTCCTCGTGCTTGTGTTGTGTCTTTTTATTGGTGGTTGTGCCAGCTCCCCGCCTGAAAATCCCGGTAATATCTGTGCTATTTTCAAACAACACAGACACTGGTACAAAGCCGCCATCGCCACCCGAGACAAGTGGGGAGCACCCGTTCATATACCAATGGCAATTATGAAGCAGGAGTCTTCCTTCAGGCACGACGCCGCTCCGCCCATGCGATTCTTTTTATGGATTATTCCGATCGGCAGGGTCAGCGATGCCTATGGTTACTCTCAGGCCAGGGAGGTTGCCTGGGAGGAATATGTCAACGAGACAGGTAACTGGTTTGCCGATCGGGATGATTTTAGTGATGCCATGGATTTTATTGGCTGGTATATCGACAAAACCCATCGTATCAATAAAATCTCAAAGTGGGATGCCTATAGCCAGTATCTCAACTATCATGAGGGGCGGGCCGGATACCGTCGCAAAAGTTATCGAACAAAACCATGGTTGCTCAAAGTGGCGAGAAAAGTGGATCGGCAAGCAAAAGCCTATAGCAAGCAGTTTTGGGGCTGCAAGCAAGAGTTGGCCGATGAGGGGTGGTTTCCCCTGCTTTATTAGAAGATTGGCGCCTGTCGAATACCCATTGTATTGCCGGCAAGGGGGTCCCATTTTCCCGTAGGAGCAGATTTCCTATCTGCCCTGTATTTTGGGATGGGTATGGAATCTGCCCTCAGGCTGTTGAAGGAGTTATGAGTGAGTGGTGTTTTGCATCAGCGCCCGAACCAGTTTGTAGCTTTGCCATCCAAGTACGCTGAAACTGGTGCCCAGTCCTGCGATCATCGCTCCGACTACGCCACAACTGACCACATCCTGGCCGGTTAGATAGAGTCCGGGAATAGTGGTTTTGGGTTTTAGCCAATCTTGCTCGAAGCGGTTTGTATCGTGATTCAAGCCATAGATTTCACCTCGTTTGTAAGCACAGAAGAAATCCGTGGAAAGCGGTGTCGAGGTTTCGTAATAGTCCACTTTTCCGCGTAGTTGCGGTAGTTTTTGGTAAACATATTCCAGCAGACGTTCAGAAAAATACTCTTTCAACTGATCATAGCTGTCACCGCGTTTGCCCCAGGTTTCGTCTTTCCATTTTTCAAATAACTCATAGGGGCCGGGGGCGACAATTTCAATGGTCGATTTGCCTGGGTAACGCTGGTTCCAGCTTGGATCTTTAGCGGACGGGAACGAAATATAGACGACAGGAAAGTCGGCTTTGGTATCCTGGTTGAAGGCTTTGATGTTTTCTTCAGGTGAATAGTTTGGATAGATCCAGAAATTGGTTTTGGGTATGCCCAATTCTTCTGCCGTGCCTTTTAGCCCGATATACATGCCAAGGTGCGCCATGGATGGTTGTACCTGGCCGAGTTTTTTGAGATAACCCGACTTTTCAGCCACCGCTTCGGGTAACAGGTAGCGGAAGGTATTGAACACGCCTGCATTACTAATGATGACCGGGGAACGTATTTCATTGCCATCGGCCATTTTGACGCCAACGGCGCGGTCTTTTTCGACCACAATTTCAGTGACATTGGCGTAGGTCAATACCTTCCCTCCCGATTGCTGAATCACCGGAATCACGGTTTCCGCTATTCTGGAGGCACCACCTACGGGATAATAGCCGCCATAGATATAGTGTTTGGCGATCAGAGCATGAATCATAAAGCTCGATTCTTTGGGAGGCGTGCCACAATCTCCCCATTGACCAGTTAGCACGGCGATAAGTTTTTCGTTGTCGGTCAGACTGCGCAGCACTTCGTAAGTGGGACGATTGAAATACGGCGGAATAAGCCGTTTTTTGATGACATTGAAAGGCCTAGTCGCAATATCCGGAAGGAATTTGCCGACAGCGTTGATAGGTGTGGCGCGCGACACTTCGCTTAACATGCCGACGTATTTTGCAATGGTTTCTTTTTCCTCCGGGAAATAGGTTGAAAGGCCATCAATAAAGTTTTGCTTGCCTGCAATTAGATTATATTCGTCCTGGCCAAAATAAAAGCGGTCGTAGTTTTCGTCCATTGCCGCCCATTCAAGTGCGTCATCAGAAATAAAGTCGAAGAGCTTTCTCGCAGCGGATTGCTTGTGGCCAACATCACCAATGTAATGTATTCCTACATCCCATTCATAGCCATTGCGGGAATAGCTGTGAGTAAAACCGCCAGCGGTATAATGTTGTTCGAGAACCAAAACTTTTTTGCCGACTTTGGACAGACAGGCTGCCGTTGTCAGACCACCCATTCCCGAGCCGATAACGATGACATCGTAGTTGCCTTGCAGACGATTGACCCTGTAGCGTGTGCCAATGCGCAAGGTGCTGGGCTTGGGTGATGGCTTGTTCTGTTTAGGCGAGTTCATCTGTGATTCCTGATTCAATACCGAAATCGATGTATTGGCTAAATGACTGGTGAACTATATTATGCAATAAACTGCATATCAACCGTCGCTTTCGGGGCTTTGCGAGGTCTTTGTTGGAAAATTCGCAGAAACTATCGTAGTGTCTGTCTGCCCCATTCAGGGAGGGGGATCTCTAGCTAGTGTGCACACAAGTAGATATTTCTGGTAAAAGTGATGAATGCGTTTTATGATTCGGAAAAATGAGAGCGTTTTCAAAATTATCTGTTCGGAATGTCGATTCGACTAAGTTTGTCTAACTTACATTGGAGGCAGAAATGAATAGTGTCACCTTGCTAGTGATTGGGCTGGGCTGTTTGGCAGCGGGATACCTGGTTTATTCCCGCTTTATCGCCAGCAAAATCCTCAAACTGGATGAAAACTTCAAAACCCCCGCCCATGAATTTAAAGATGGTGTGGATTATATTCCTACCAATAAATATGTATTGTGGGGGCATCATTTTACCTCGGTGGCGGGCGCTGCACCGATTATAGGGCCTGCGATCGCTGTTATATGGGGCTGGTTACCTGCATTTTTATGGGTGGTATTCGGCACTATCTTTATGGCGGGTGTGCACGATATGTCGGCTGTCTGGGCGAGTGTCCGTAATCGTGGCCAGTCGATGGGTGTGGTGGTCGGCCGGGTTATTGGCAAGCGGGCACAGGGCTTGCTGATGGTCGTTATCTTCCTGTTACTGCTGATGGTGAATACTGCTTTTGGTACAGTCATCGCGCGCATGATGGTAAATACACCTTCTGCGGTGATACCTGTTTGGGGTGCTTTGATTGTGGCCTTCATTATCGGCCAGTGTATTTACCGATTCAAGCTATCCCTTCCTTTGGTCTCTCTGGCTGGTGTTATTGCCTTGTACGCATTGATTTGGTTGGGGCCTCAATACCCTATTGAGTTACCTAAAGAAATGCTTGGAATAAACAGTATTGGCTGGTGGGTGATCATCCTGTTCGCCTATGCCGCGATTGCATCCTTGCTGCCTGTTTGGATGCTGCTGCAACCCCGTGACTACATTAACGGCATTCAGCTGTTTGTCGGTCTGGGTGTGTTATATGTTTCCATTTTGCTGTTCTCGCCTGATGTTGTCGCGCCTGCGGTGAACCAGAACCTTCCTGAAGGTACGCCATCCATGATACCCCTGTTGTTTGTGACCATCGCCTGTGGTGCCATTTCCGGCTTCCATGGCCTGGTTTCTGCAGGAACCACATCCAAGCAAGTCGATAAAGAAACCGATGCCCGCTTTGTCGGTTATTTTGGCGCGGTTGGTGAGGGTATGCTTGCTCTCAGTGCCATTCTGGTCACTACAGCCGGGTTCGCTACCCTGGCTGATTGGGAAGCGGTTTACAGTGCGTTTGGTAAAGGCAGTATTGGAGCCTTTATCAACGGTGGTGGTGAAGTGATGCATCAGGGCGTGGGCCTGAGTAAAGAGTTTTCGGTGACCATGCTGACAGTCATGGCAGCGCTGTTTGCCGGTACCACCATGGACACAGGTGTTCGTCTGCAACGCTATATCGTCCAGGAATTTGGTGAGATGTACACCTTGCCTTTCCTGAAGAGCGGTAACCACCAACCAGTTGATGGCTGGCCTGACATTACTGATTGTGTCGGTCATGTTGTTACGACGTGGTGTCAAGAGCTGGTACACCCTGTTACCCATGGTCTTCCTGTTGGTGATGACCATCATTGCCTTGCTGATTCAATTGCAGAGCTTCTTTATGAAGTCTCAGTGGTTGTTGCTGGGTCTGGATGTCGTGATATTAGGCGCCGCAATACTGGTCTCACTGGAATGCGCTTCTGTCTTGCGCAGGGAGTGGCCCAGGAAAAACGCGGGTTGACCGGAAAGAACACAACGCCCTGATAATTTGGTCAGGGCGTTGTTTTTTTCCGGTTTTTGACCGATGTTAACCGGAGTACGTTGATGAATATCAAAAAACGACTGGCCGCTTTCTTCGAGGGGTTGGATGAGTTTTATCATGCCCCCTATCGTCAAATGTTTGCCCGTGCAAGCCGAGACGAGGAAGACCTGTTTATGTTAATGCTGTTTGCTGAAAGTCTGGGTGTTCCCAACCCGGTTGCTTATTATACGCTGGAATTGCAACCCATCTTTTTAGAATCGTTTCACGAGTGGCATACCCGTATGGGAATGGAAAAATCCCCTCTCGATCACTTTGGGTGTTGTTGATGACGATTATGATGCTGGATAATCTCTTGGAAAAGAAAGTTGTCTTTGTTGGTGGTAAGGGTGGTGTAGGGAAAACCACATCGGCGGCGGCTCTGGCGATACAATTTGCCTCTCACCAACATAAAACGTTAATTATTTCCACCGACCCCGCACACAGTCTGGGTGATGTATTTAACCAGCCTCTGTCCAATAATGAAACACAGATTATGGACAATTTACATGCGATAGAACTGGACCCACATGAAATTATCCACCGACATTTTGCTCAGGTTGAACGCACGTTATCTGCTTATTCAAAACCCGAGATGATGCCCAAACTGCGAGATTTCCTGAAGTCATCACAGCATGCACCGGGAGCGGAGGAGGCGGCCATGCTGGAAGCCATTTGCCAGCAGTTGGTCAGTGCCCAAAGCAGGAATTACCAGCATGTTATTTTCGATACCGCACCAACAGGGCATACACTGAGGTTATTGAGTTTGCCCGAAATGATGCAAGCCTGGACGGATGGTTTATTAGCTCAGCAGCGGAGGCAGGGAAAACTGCGCCAGGCAGCGCAAAATCTGGATAAGCAAGCCAGGTTCAATCCTTTGCTGCCGAAAACAGAAAATCGTTGGGAACAGGCAATCAGGGTGTTGGAAAAGCGTCGCCAATTGTTTGCCGATACGCGAACGATATTACATGATCAAACACAAACGGCTATTCTTTTGGTCTTGATTCCGGAAAACTTACCTCTATACGAAACTCAAAGAGCTGTCAAACAGCTAGAGCACCATGATCTTCCGTGCGCGGGGCTGATTATTAATCAAATCATGGCCGATCAACAATCAGACGATTTTTGGCAACAGCGTGCCAATCGTCAGCAGCTGGTGTTAGAGGAATTACAGCAATCCCTGGGTTATTTGCCTCAACATAAAATCGCCTTGCATAATGACGATATTCGGGGTATTTCTGCTTTGCAGGGGTTTTGGTAGTCGCTACGGCGATACTCGGAATAATTTCCTGCTGACACTCGACATTTCTTGGGCTGAATTTGATACAACGGTGTTTGGTAATATCGAAACTTCTTTAGCTGAGCTGGATTTAGTGTTCATCGCCGCTTGTGAAGGTTAGTGTGCTAGCGATCGGGTTGATCTGGTTTGCTCTGAAAGTGGGACTCATCGAGCCAGTTGCACAGCATCCGGTTAACCGGTGCCGAGAGTCCATGGGTTTCAGCGTACCTGCTGATATAGCCGTTCAGGTAATTCATTTCAGTCGGTCTTCCGGCGCGGACATCTTGCAGAGTCGAGCTGATATTCGCTTTTGTTTTGCTGGCCACGTCGATAATGTCCGCTTTGATTTGCTGCCATTGTATATGATTGCCCGCATGCCGGCTGATTAGCTCCAACTCCATAGCGAGTGCGTCGATATGGTCGATAAAAAGTGGTTTGTCGAGAATGTCTCCATTGCGGCAATTGAATAACACGGTAAACGGATTGATGCCGCAGTTAATAATCAGCTTTCGCCATAAGCGGTGTTGAATCTGTTCTTCATCGAGTACAGTCAGGCCGGAAAGGGCAAGGCTTTGAGCCAGTGATTTAGCCCGATTGTTTTGTCGCGCCGGATCATTATACGGGCCGAGCCAGGAACAGCCTTTGCCGGCATAAATGACACGGGTGGCGGAGGATTTGTTGGCGGCTTCTGTGGTTGACAGTGCGTAGACATGCGCCTCGCCAAGGCCAGCTTCTAGCAATTGTTGGCTGACTTCAGCCTGACTGCCCAGGCCATTTTGCAGTAGCAGGATATTGGCTGTCGGGTCTAGCTTGGGGTGAATTTCGGTGACCGCGCGGGCGGCATCATAGCTTTTCGTGCAAACCAGCAAGTGACTAATGGGGGCAGACACCTCTGCGACGGTGAGTGAGGTGATTCGGGCTTGCGTTAGCTGATCTTCCTGCTGCACCGAAAACGCCAGTTGTCGGTTGGGCTGTGGCATTTTGTTGATCAGTGTTACCGAATGGGAATGGGCCAATTGGCTTGCCCAAAGCAGGCCCATGGAGCCTGCCCCCAAAATGCAGACTGTCGATGGGTTGCATTGCGGGGAAGGTTCGGGCGACACCTGGCTGGCTGTCATATTCTGGTTGTATCGATGTTAAATTGTCGCCAGTTTATCAAGCTGTTCTCGCAGTTTTTTATGGGCAGACTCGGCTTCTGCAAGTTTTCGACGTTCTTTGGCAACCACTTCTTCCGGTGCTTTGCTGACAAACTTTTCGTTATTGAGCTTGCCCGAAACGCGCCGGATTTCTTTTGCCAGTTTATCCATCTCCTTGTTTAGCCTTTCTGATTCCGCTTGCTTGTCGATCAATCCGGCCATAGGCACGTGCACTTCCATTTTATCGACCAGCTGTACCGCCGACAGCGGCGGCTCATCCTGGCTGATCCAGTCTATCGAATTCAGCCTGGCCATGGCAATCAAGAACGGGGCGTGCTCCTGCCATCTTCGTTTATCCTGCTCATCGCCGTTGCGTAACAGTGCGGGCACTTTTTTGCCTGGCGGGATATTCATCTCGCCTTTGATGTTACGGACACCAACAATGACGCCTTTAACCCATTCAATATCTTCAATTGCCTGGTTGTCGACTTTACTGTCGTCCGCCGTTGGGTAGCTTTGGAGCATAATGGTGTCGCCATTTTTGCCCGTCATTGGCGCGACAGTCTGCCAGATTTCCTCGGTGATATAAGGCATCATCGGGTGAGCCAGGCGCAGCAGTGTTTCCAGTACCCGCAGCAGAGTGTGCCGCGTGCCTCGTTTGGAGGCATCGGTTTCATCGGGCGAATTCAGGATGGGCTTGGTCAGTTCCAGATACCAATCGCAGTACTCGTTCCAGGTAAATTCGTAAAGCGCCTGTGACGCATGATCGAACCGATACTCTTCAATCGCTTTGGATACATTCAATTCGGTTTGTTGTAACCGACTGATAATCCATTTGTCTGGCAGACTGAGTTCAATCTCGGTGTCGTTGCAATCGAGGCCGTTATCCTGACCCTCGGTATTCAGCAAGACAAAGCGCGCCGCATTCCAGATTTTATTGCAGAAATTCCGGTAGCCTTCCAGTCTGCCGACATCGAATTTGATATCCCTGCCGGTTGAAGCCAGCGACAAAAAGGTAAAGCGCAAAGCGTCAGTCCCGTAAGAGGCGATGCCTTCAGGAAAGTGCTTGCGGGTTTGTTCGGCAATTTCCTTGGCCAGTTGTGGCTGCATCATGCCACTGGTGCGTTTGCTCAGCAGCTCATCCAGGGTGATCCCGTCAATGATATCGAGCGGATCGAGTACGTTACCCTTGGATTTGGACATTTTTTGCCCTTCGGCATCTTTGACCAGCCCATGCACGTAGACTTTTCTGAACGGTACTTCGTTTCTGAATTTGAGTGTCATCATAATCATTCTGGCTACCCAGAAGAAAATAATGTCAAAGCCGGTGACCAGCACATCGGTCGGGTGGAAGGTTTTCAGTTCCGGCGTGTCTTCCGGCCATCCCAGCGTCGAAAACGTCCATAGTGCCGAGGAGAACCAGGTATCCAAAACGTCTTCGTCCTGGTGCAATGCGATATCGGTAGGAATTCGGTGTTTTTCTCGTACTTGCTGTTCCGATTTGCCGACATAAACCGCACCTTCGTTATCGTACCAGGCCGGGATTCGATGACCCCACCAAAGTTGTCGGGAAATACACCAGTCCTGTATTTCTCGCATCCAGGCAAAATAAGTGTTTTCCCACTGCCTGGGAACAAATTCAATATCACCGTCTTCGACCGCTTTGATGGCCGGTTTTGCCAGTGGTGCAACGCGAACATACCATTGATCGGTCAGGTAAGGTTCGATAATGACGCCTGAACGGTCGCCTCTGGGTACTTTGAGGGCGTGATCATCAATTTTCTCCAGTAAACCGAGATGCTCGAATTCGTCAATGACTTTCTTGCGTGCTTCGAAGCGGTCATCACCACGGAATATTTCGGGCAGAGTGCAGTCCACTTCCATATTGATGGCGCCGTCGATGTTGAACACTTCGGCCTGCTCACGAATTGACGCATCTACGGTCAGAATGTTAACCAGTGGCAGATTGTGTCTTTTGCCAATCTCATAGTCATTGAAATCATGGGCGGGGGTGATTTTGACGCAGCCGGTACCAAATTCCATATCGACATAGTCATCGGCGATAATCGGGATACATCGGTTGACCAGCGGCAGTAAAACCGATTTGCCGATCAAATTCTGGTAGCGCTCATCTTTCGGGTTGACCGCAACGGCGGTGTCGCCCAGCATGGTTTCCGGTCGCGTGGTGGCGATAACCAAGTAAGTCTGGCCTTCGGCAGTGGTTGCGCCATCGGCCAGCGGATATCGAAGGTGCCATAGCGAGCCTTTTTCGTCTTTATTTTCCACTTCCAGATCCGAGATTGCCGTGTGCAATGCCGGATCCCAGTTTACCAGCCGCTTGCCACGGTAGATCAGTGACTCTTCGTACAGCCGGATAAACACTTCCTGAACCGCGTTGGAGAGTCCTTCGTCCATGGTAAAGCGTTCTCTTGTCCAGTCGAGGCTGGTACCCATTCGTCGCAACTGGCGGGTAATGGTGCCGCCGGACTCTTTCTTCCAATCCCAGACTTTCTCCAGGAATTTTTTCCGGCCCAGATCATGGCGGGTGATGTTTTGTTCGGCCAATTGCCTCTCAACCACCATTTGGGTGGCGATACCGGCGTGATCGCTACCCACTTGCCACAGCGTATTGTGGCCTTTCATTCGATGATAGCGAATCAGCGTATCCATGATTGTGTCCTGGAATGCGTGACCCATGTGCAGGCTGCCGGTGACGTTGGGTGGCGGAATCATGATGCAATAGGGCTGCCCTTCGCCTTGCGGGGCAAAGTAGCCGTTTTTTTCCCATGTTGAATACCAGGATTTTTCGATGTCGTGGGGCTGGTAAGTCTTTTCCATAATGCTGAGTTTTGCGCCTTAAAGTGGTAGTAAAAAAGTGCTGTTAACAAGCGGATCAAGCATGTTTATGAAGTGAGCTGTGCATTATACCTTCGGTTTGGTAAATCGTGTACCTCTATCACAGTATTAACGGTATTATGCCCGCCAAAAGTGAAATCCATCAGAGTTTCATTGAATCGATAGGGCCGGAGAGCAATCTGGATACCACCGATTGTGGCATGGGGCAGGCATGTCCCTGTTGATGATCTCGCCAGACCATGACAGTATTTCCCCTGCCGTAAACAATCTCCGGCGCGTTAAAATCACAGACCGATTGCACTATCGTAATACTGGAGCGTCCCACTTTGGTGACATCTATCGTGCTTAACAATCTGGTTGGATAACCGAGTTCACGAGTGAAATCACAGCTGATATGCACTACCACAAAGCCGTAGTCTGGGTCAGTCATATCAACCTCTGCCTGATTCAGCCAGAGAACTCTGGCTTCCTGAAAATAGTCAAAGAAACGCACATTGTTGACATGCCCGTAAGCATCCATATCACCCCAACGCATTTCTGTTGGGCCCTGGTAAACGCGACGTAATGATTCGGTGTTCAAATTCAGTTCCTTTAGATAAATGTGTTATTGGCCATTAACAATGGCCTGGCATATTCGGGCAGATATGGAATCCGCCCGCACGGCTGTTGTTGCATGGATTCACTGCTGACAAGCCATTTGGGCTCACTTTTCTTGTTTCGAAAAGTCGTGAATTTCCATCTTGAATTGCGCTGATTTCAGTTCCGCATAGTGCTTGCGGACAGTGCTCAGCACTGAGCCATCCTGGTTGGCAATTTCGACGATTCGGTTGAATTGACGAAAGTTGTCCGGCAGTTTTGCGGACAGGTTGACCAGCAAATCGCAGTGTTGATTCTGGGCCGCCTGCTGGTTGTTTGTGCCGATGACAATTGGGCTCGATGTTTTATTATCTGCGCTATCTGCTGACTCCTGAGTACATTGTCCATGTGGAATAAAGCTTTCAGGGTTGAATTCCCATAATCGGTCATCCATCAATTGTGCCTGTTGTTCGAAATCGGTGTGAATATAAACTGTCAGGTCTTGTTTATAAGCTTTTGCGACCAACCTGCACGCGAACAGATAGCGTTCGCTATGCAATGGCTGTTGCAATATATAAAACTGGGCCGTTTTCAATGAAAGTTGTCTGCCTGTTTTATAGAAGTATTGAATCAGATTAAAGTTTGTTCAGCAGGTACTCGACCAGTAACCCTACCGGTCGGCCGGTAGCCCCTTTTGCCTCGCCAGAATGCCAGGCTGTACCCGCTATATCCAGATGCGCCCAGCGGAACGATTTGGCAAACCGTGACAAGAAGCAGGCTGCGGTGATCGAGCCTGCCTGGCGGCCGCCAATGTTTTGCATGTCGGCAAAGTTGCTGTCCAGTTGTGTCTGGTATTCTTCCCAGATCGGCATTCGCCAGGCTCTATCCAGCGTGGTTTGGCCCGCTGTCAGCAGTTCGTCGGCCAGCTCATCGTTGTTGCTCATCAACCCCGATGCCTGGTTACCGAGTGCGATGATACAGGCTCCGGTCAATGTGGCAATATCGACGACAGAGGCGGGCTTGAATTTCTCCGCATAGGTGAGTGCGTCACATAACACAAGACGACCCTCAGCGTCAGTGTTGAGTATTTCCACGGTTTGACCCGACATGGTGGTGACAATGTCACCGGGCCGGCTGGCTTTGCCGCTTGGCATATTCTCGGCGGAACTGACCATGCCGATGATATTCAAGGCCGGCTGGAGCTCGGTCATGGCCTGCATCACGCCAAATACGGCTGCCGCGCCGCACATATCGTATTTCATTTCGTCCATCGCCTCGCCGGGTTTCAGGCTGATTCCCCCGCTATCGAATGTGATACCTTTGCCTAGCAGTACATGCGGTTTGTCTTTTGCCTTGCCACCTTTGTACTCCATAATGATCAATTTTGCTGGTTGCTCACTGCCAGCACTGACCGAAAGCAAGGCTCCCATGCCAAGCTCTTTCATCGTTTTTTCTTCAATGATGGTTGTTTTGATATGGCTATGCTGCTTGGCCAGCGCTCTGGCTTTTTGTGCCAAATAGGCAGGCGTGCAGATATTGCTCGGCAGATTGCCCAGTGTTTTGGTCAAAGCGATGCCGTTGGCTGTGGCCAATCCGGTGTTCAAAGCGCGTGTCGCATCGGCTATATTGTCGTTACTACCGATCAATATTTGGATTTCTTTCAATATTACCGGGTTTGCCTGTTTGCTTTTGAAGTCATCAAAGCGATAGATACTGCTTTCGGCGGTTTCGACCAATTTACGAACTAGCCAGTCTGAAGGTTTGTCAGCCGATAAAAACTCGCTAAGCGGTATCGCCACTTTTTTCGCATTGATCTCTTTCAGAGCGGAAAAGCATCCTGTCAGTGTCTTCAGGATGTTTTGTCCGCTAGCCTCTTTTTTGTCACCATTTTTGATCAGCAGGATGCGTCTGATCGGCTGGTTGTCGCGCAGCACGATCAGTTGCGTGTCGCCAGCGGCGGACTTGAGGTCCCCGTGTTTGAGGGTTTGCGAGAGTTGTCCGTCCAGGATATCGTCTGTTTTCCGGCCGAACTCAGAGACAAGTTTGTGCCCGGCTGTGCCCAGGACCAGGCAATCAATTTTGGTTTTTGCGAGGTTGGCTTTGGCAGTGCTGGTTTTGGCTATTTTATAGTTCATGATGTTATGGTTACCGAAATCAGGTTGATGAGGCGTTGCGAATCATTCTAGTGGCCCAGATCAGAAGGAGCAAATTTGGCAACAATTTTTGCGACTGACCTGAAACCGTACGAACGACTTGTGATTTTCGGTAAAATCTGGTTGTATTGCCCTTTATCTCTACCTTGTCCATGCTAAGCGGAATCGCCTTGTTTATCATTTTTAGATATCTCGCAAAACAAGTCTTGCTCAGTATGCTTGCTGTTTCCGGTGTGCTGATGTTGATATTTATGAGCGGCCGACTGATTAAATATATTGCCCAGGCGGCGGCGGGGGGGATTTCCGGTGATGTTCTGCTGGCAGTGATGGGCTATCGGATGCCAGGGTTCCTTGAATTGATTCTGCCTTTGGGGTTGTTCATTGGAATTTTGCTTGCCTATGGACGGATGTATCTGGAAAGTGAAATGACGGTACTGCAGGCCTGCGGTATGAGTCAAACCCGACTGGTCGGCATGACGTTGATCGTGTCGCTGGTCGTGGCTGCGGTCGTTGCCTGGTTAAGTCTTTACATGGCTCCTGTCGGAATGAAAAAAACCCAGGCTATTTTTGCCGAGCAGGCAAAGCTCACCGTGTTCGAGTTGTTGGCAGCCGGACGTTTTCAGAAGCGATCCGATATTACGTTCTATACCGAGTCGCTGAGTGATGATAAGCAAGAATTGAGAAACGTTTTTATGTATGTGCCAACAAAAAAAGGCAAGCAATCAGCGGTGACCGTTGCCAAAACCGGGCGTTTAAAATTTGATGAGGTGTCTGGCTCTCGTTATTTGGTTTTGGAAAAAGGCACTCGCTTCGAGGCTCCGCCTGGTCAGTTGGAACTGACGACATTTGAATTTGCTACCTATGGTCACAGAATCGAAATCCCGGACGCGCGTAATATCAAGAAAAAAGACGAAGCGATCAGTACCCTGGAGTTATGGCATTCTGACTCCCCGAAATACCGCGCCCTGTTGCAATGGCGTATTTCGTTGCCACTGTTGGTACCTATCGTGACTTTGTTGGCGATTTCGTTGAGCCGGGTCAATCCTCGACAGGGGCGTTTTTTCCATCTTCTTCCAGCCATGCTGATATACATTACCTATTTAGGGCTTCTGATTGCGTCCCGCAAATGGGTGGAAAAAGAATTGGTTCCCGAATGGATTGGTATGTGGTGGGTACACATGGTTTTTTTCGCCACCGCAATTCTCAACCTCTATGCCAAGGAGTGGCGCAGCAAGCTGAGGAAGAGGCTTGATGTGGAAAATTGATCGTTATATCGTTACCACAGTTTCGGCCGCCATCATTATGGTACTTGGTGTCGTGATCAGTCTGGATTTGGTGTTTGGTTTGATAGCCGAACTGGAAGAAACCAAGAATGATTACGGCACGATCGAGGCGCTGACCTATGTCGTCATCACCGTCCCGCGTCGTATCTACGATTATCTGCCGCTGGCGGCTTTTATCGGTAGCCTGGTTGGTCTGGGCGTGCTGGCCAACAACAGTGAACTGGTGGTTATCAGGGGCGCGGGTATCTCTATTGCCCGCATTGTCTGGGCCGCGATGAAACCAGCTGTCGTGGTTGTTCTGATCGGGTTGCTGCTGGGCGAGTATATCGCACCTTATACCGAGCGCATCGCCCAGAGTCAGAAAGCGATTGCAATAGGCGGCAAGGACAGAGTTGCCTCCTCCAAAGGGGTTTGGCACCGGGAAGATAACACCTTTATGCATTTCAATGCCGTTCAACCCGGTGGTGTTCTGCATGGTATTACCCTGTATACCTTTGATGACCATGAATGGCTGAGTCAAATCACCTATGCGGAGAGGGGAGTGTATCACGAAGGAAAATGGTCGCTCGAAAAAGTCGAAAAGATTGCGATCGATCGTCACGCCGCAAAAAAGACACATGCCGATTCGTTGGACTGGCAGACCGGGCTGTCACCGGAGGTGCTCAGCTTTTTGATCGTCAAGCCGGATAACCTGTCGATATCCGGGTTGTATGATTATTCCAGCTATTTATCCGAGCAGGGGCTGAATGCGACCCAGTATCTGATGGCTTTCTGGAAAAAACTGCTCAGGCCGATCACTACGGCGGTGCTGGTGCTGGTTGCCATTTCCTTCGTATTTGGCCCGTTGCGCTCAGTTACCATGGGGTTCCGTGTGTTTACCGGGATTATTGTCGGGCTGCTTTTCAAGTACATGCAGGACTTGCTTGGGCCATCCAGCCTGGTATTCGGTTTTAACCCGATCTGGGCGACACTGATACCTATCATCATTTGTGCATTGGTCGGTTTCATTTTAATGCGGCGGGCTGGATAGCTTTAGCCGTTTTTCTGTCTTTTCGGAATCTGCACTACGTCGGACAGTGAAAAATGGTCGTGCCAGGAGCGCTTGTTTGTGTCCCAGACAGACCAAAGATAGCCCAGTCCAAAACAGCCGAAGGAGACCCATGCCATCATAAAGCGCAGCAATGCCTGCAGCCATCTAATTGATCTGCCTTCACTGGTTTGTATTCGGATATGCCAGGCCTGCATACCGAGTGTTTGTCCCGATTTGGTCCAAAAGTAAGCGAAGAAAAAGAAGAGTGTGACAAATAAAACCGATGTCAGTAGCGGGTCAGTGTTCATTTCGCCGGATTCGGTCAATCGCTTCAATTCTTCCGCACCGATGATTTTGCTCTGGATCATTTTGTAAATGCCGGTGGTAACCAACATAAGAGCAACGCCGATAAGCGTATCGTATAGCATCGCTGCCAGTCTGCGAATGAGTCCCGCAGGTTGAACTTCTTCTGGTGATTCCGGGAATTGATAGGTCATAGTGAGCGGTTCGTTTGTCAATAATGGTCAGCAGTATAGGTTTCGACAGGCGCAGTCTAATTGATACTGACGCAGAAACCAATTTCTATATTCATTTGAATTTCGCTTGGTAACCGGCATTGAAGATGTAGCGATTTCAGTCGCTATACCGGCTAACGCAACTGAGATTTTAGGGGAGGTCGGAAATGCAAAGCGTGAACCATCTGTTTGACACTGCCTTTGGTAATCGAGATAAACCGAGCGAAAAGCCATCGGTGCTTGATCGGACTGACCAGCGCGGTGTAAGCGAGCAGTTTGAGCGTCGGGTAATAGGGCGGCAAGATGCCGTGCTGGAATTCAAGCCAAACGCACCGTGTTTTCAGGAATTGATTCATCATATGCTGGATCGGTCGTCATGATTTGTTTGTCGTGAGGTGCTCCTCAATCATACTACGCGGGCGAAATTGCCCGTTTTTTTTGTGTTGGAAGTATTCCTATTGATTTTATTGTGAAAAATGTCAACTTGCATGTCCGCAATGGCTGCATCTGTGGTAGAGTACACAGTTTCCCCAACCCAACCTTGAATAAAAACAGCCAGCCCATTGGATTGATTTATGAAGAGTTCTGAAATTCGTCGAGCATTCCTTGATTATTTTAAGCGTAATGGTCATCGAGAAGTCGATAGCAGTTCGTTAGTGCCTGCCGACGACCCTACCTTGCTTTTTACCAATGCCGGAATGAATCAGTTTAAAGACGTGTTTCTGGGCAAAGAGCGTCGCCCCTACAGTCGCGCGGCCACTTCCCAAAAATGTGTCAGGGCCGGTGGCAAGCACAATGACTTGGAAAATGTCGGTTACACTGCCAGGCATCATACCTTTTTCGAAATGCTCGGCAATTTTAGCTTCGGTGACTATTTTAAAAGCGATGCGATTCGTTTTGCCTGGGAGTTTCTGACGGTTGAGTTGGAGTTGCCGCCAGAAAAGCTGTGGGTAACGGTTTATCAAGACGATAAGGAAGCGGAAGATATCTGGTTGAACGATGTTGGCGTCGATCCGTCGCGGTTTTCTCGACTGGGTGAGAAAGACAACTTTTGGGCGATGGGTGATACCGGTCCGTGTGGCCCGTGTTCCGAAGTTTTCTATGATCATGGTGAATTGGTTGCGGGTGATCCGCCGGGTGGCCCGAACGATGATGGCGACAGATATATTGAAATCTGGAATCTGGTTTTCATGCAGTATAACCGAACCGCGGATGGCCAACTGAATCCTCTGCCCCGACCTTCGGTGGATACCGGTATGGGATTGGAGCGTGTGTCAGCAGTGATGCAGAATGTGCACAGTAACTATGAGATCGATCTTTTTCAAACTATTTTGCAGGGGGCGTCCCGCTTGCTGGGCGGAGTCGCTACGACGAACCAGTCACTGCGTGTTATCGCCGATCACATCCGAGCCTGTGCGTTTCTGATTTCTGATGGTGTGATACCTTCAAATGAAGGACGGGGCTTTGTGCTGCGTCGAATTATTCGACGTGCCGTTCGTCACGGCAACAAACTGGGGGCAACCGCCCCGTTTTTTTATCAACTGGTGTCGGTATTGGCGGATGCCATGGGGGATGCGTATCCTGAGCTGATCAGAAACGGAGCGGAAATAGAGCGAATTTTGTTGCTCGAAGAGGAGCAGTTTGCCCGAACCCTCGATAAGGGAATGAAATTACTGCAACAAGATATCAAACAATTGGAAGGTCAGGTGATTCCTGGCAATACCATATTCACTCTTTACGATACCTATGGATTTCCGGTTGATTTGGTTAACGATATTGCCCGGGAACATGGTCTGGAACTGGACTATGAGGGCTATGAAAAAGAAATGGAGGCGCAGCGGGAACGCGCCCGGTCAGCCAGTAAATTTGGTGTCGACTACAGCCATGCAATCGTGGTGGATGGTAAAACCTTGTTCACCGGATATGAGCAGGTGGTCGGCCAGGATTGTGCTGTTAAGGCCGTGTTTGTCGGTGGCGAACCCGGTGTCGGAAAATCGGGCGATCAGGCGGTGGTCGTGCTTGAAGAAACGCCTTTCTATGCCGAATCGGGTGGCCAGGTCGGTGACCAGGGGCTGATAACCTGGAGTGGTGGTGAATTCCAGGTTCAGGATACCCAAAAAGAGGGCAATAACCACCTTCATATCGGTAAAGTCATGAGCGGTGAAATTGCGCCAGATAACAAAGTCAGCGCGCTGGTCGACTCGGTTAAAAGGAAAGCTACGGCACTCAATCATTCGGCAACTCACCTGCTGCATGCTGCCCTGCGTCAAGTTTTGGGTGATCATGTGGTGCAGAAGGGGTCTTTGGTTGACCATGAAAAACTCAGGTTCGATTTTGCCCATCCGGAAGCCGTAACGACCGAGCAAATTCAACAGATCGAATCTATCGTCAACCAACAGATTAGAGCCAATACAGAAATAACGACCGAAGTGACCGATATCGAAACGGCCCGGAAGAAGGGCGCAATGGCACTGTTTGGTGAAAAATACGGAGATCAAGTGCGGGTTTTGTCGATGGGCGAGTCCGATTTTTCAATTGAGTTGTGTGGTGGTACACATGCTCGACGAACAGGCGATATCGGTTCCCTGGTTGTGGTATCCGAAGGTGCTATCTCGTCTGGTGTTCGTCGTATCGAAGCCGTTACCGGTGCTTTGGCTGAGGCCAGGTGTCGCAGTGACGGTCGTATTCTCAAGTCGATGGCCGACTTGTTAAAAACCAGTCGGGACGGAGCGCCCGATAAGCTTCGGCAAACAGTCGATCGTATTAAGACCCTGGAAAAAGAGCTGGATCAGCTTAAGAGTAAGTTAGCCAGTTTTGCCGGTGATGACCTGGCCGAAAAGGCGGTCGATATCAGTGGCGTCAAAGTGCTGGCGGCCAAACTCGATGGTGTCGACAGAAAAGCGTTGCTGGATACCGCAGACCAGCTCAAAAACAAGCTGGGTACGGCTGTCGTTCTACTCTGTTCGGTTGAGGATGATAAGGTCATATTGGTTGCCGGAGCAACCAAAGATATTTGTAAAAAGATGAAGGCCGGTGATTTGATTAGGGAAACGGCCTCAAAGTTGGGTGGTAAAGGTGGGGGCCGGCCGGATATGGCGCAAGGTGGCGGCTCCGATATCGCTGGTATACCGGTAATGCTCGAAATGGTTCCGGAGTGGGTTCAATCCAGGGTATAGCGGGGGTCACAGGTTGCACTATTCGTGCTTGGTGAAATCTTGCTCGATGAAATAAAGTGAAATAAATTGCGGACAGGAAGTAGAAAGTTAGATGGCTCTTTATGTACAAAAGTTTGGTGGCACCTCGGTTGGCTCGGTGGAACGGATACGTGCCGTCGCTGAAAAGGTGAAAAGTTTTCGTGAAAACGGGCATGATATCGTGGTTGTGGTGTCGGCCATGAGTGGCGAGACCAATCGGCTAATTTCCTTGGCCGGTTCGATAATGGATGAGCCAACCCCGAGAGAAATGGATGTATTGGTCTCAACCGGCGAGCAAGTGACTATTGCCCTGATGTGTATGGCTCTGCATAGTATGGGTTGTCCGGCAATTTCATATACCGGAGGGCAAGTCAGGATTCTTACCGATACCGCACATACCAAGGCGCGTATTCGTTCTATTGATGAGAAAAGCATTCGTTCTGATTTGTCTTATGGCAAAGTCGTGGTCGTTGCCGGATTTCAGGGAGTCAATGAAGACGGGGCGATTACAACGCTTGGCAGGGGCGGGTCGGATACCTCTGCGGTTGCGTTGGCGGCGGCACTGAAGGCGGATGAGTGTCAGATCTATACGGATGTGGATGGAGTGTATACCACTGATCCTCGGGTTGTGGACAATGCAGTACGTATGGATAAGATTACCTTTGAAGAAATGATAGAGATGGCCAGCCTTGGCTCCAAGGTATTGCAAATCAGGGCGGTGGAGTTTGCTGGCAAGTACAATGTGCCATTACGCGTGCTTTCCAGCTTCAAGGATGGCCCGGGCACCTTAATTACAACTGAGGATGACAGTGAAATGGAGCAACCAGTCGTATCCGGTATCGCTTTTAACCGGGATGAGGCAAAGCTGACAATGAAAGGGGTACCCGATACGCCTGGGATAGCCTCGAAAATACTCAAGCCTGTCAGTGATGCCAATATCGAAGTGGATATGATAGTGCAAAACACAGGAGATGACGGGCAGACCGATTTCACTTTCACCGTGCATCGAAATGATTACAAAAAAGTCTATGAAATCATGGAGGATTTGCGCAAAAAGCTCGGCGCCAGAGAAATGGCCGGTAATAACAAGATTGCCAAGGTGTCTATCGTCGGAGTCGGCATGCGCTCACACGCTGGTGTGGCGACGAAAATGTTTGAGGGTTTGTCCGAAGAAGGTATTAATATACTGATGATTGCCACGTCGGAAATCAAGGTTTCGGTGGTAATAGCCGAAAAATATCTTGAGTTGGCCGTGAGATCATTGCATAGTATTTTTGGTCTGGCTGGCGAAGCGGTGGATGAGGCCTGCTAGTGGGTGAAAGTAGCTGGCTGAACCAACAACCGCAACCAATCGCTCGCCAGCTGAAATCTAAAATATATTAAAAAAATAATAGGTTACCGATATTTTGGGGATTCCGTTCCATGCCAGCCAAAGGCGATCGAGTGGTCACACTGGCTGATTGAAAGGCATGTAAAGGTTTTCCTTAACCAGTTTTGGGGATTGGAACAGGTCAAGCGTACATAAAAAGGAGATAGCTAATGTTAATACTGACCCGTCGTGTAGGGGAGGCACTGATGGTTGGGGATGACGTGACGGTCACCGTGCTCGGTGTGAAAGGGAATCAAGTCAGGATTGGTGTCAGTGCGCCCAAAGAAGTGGCTGTGCATCGAGAAGAAATCTACCAAAGAATTCAACAAGAAAAGGTCGTCAACGGCCAGTCCGATCCGGACATTGAATAAAAAACTGAAATAATTCTTTGATTTTATATAAATTGTTGTTATCATTCGCGCCGATTTTGGAGAGATGGCCGAGAGGCTGAAGGCGCGCCCCTGCTAAGGGCGTATACCGTCAGGTATCGAGGGTTCGAATCCCTCTCTCTCCGCCATTGTCTGGATGTCCAACATCTTATTTTAGCGTGCGGCTGTAGCTCAGTTGGATAGAGTACCTGGCTACGAACCAGGCGGTCGGAGGTTCGAATCCTCCCAGCCGCGCCATATTCGCTTTCCTTATCTTGCCAAAGTGTTTTTGTCGGGCTACGTTTTGTAGTGTGCTGAATCTGCGCTTTATCGAAAATGTTTCGCCGTCAAACGCCTCTATTGATATGTCTCACAATTGTCTTTTTTTTCTCATGCTACCATTTCGTCTCGGGGTAGACTGATAAGTCGTTGGTCGGGTCTATTCTGCGGCATGGTGCTTATTAGGGTTTGTCATTTAGTCAAGTGAGAATCGTTGTTTTTGTAGCAGCATGTTGGGTTTGTCAGGAAGATGGTTTTGTGAAGTTCTCTGGCAAAGTTTGAGTTGCCTATGAGTGCTTTAAAAGGCAAAATACGCTCGCTTTTCTTTCCGTTTTTGGGTTGTCGTTGGCCCAGGGTTGCCTGTGTATCTTCCCTGTCGCTGCGGAAAAGAGGCGGGGTGGCTCGCTTAAGGGCTATTTTAAGAGATAAAAACAGCTTAATACGAAAAGGTATCGATATATTATGACTGAATCTTTGATGTCACAAGCGGTCGACTTGATGATTGTTGGAATGGGGTTTGTGTTTATATTCCTGATTATCTTGATCGGCGCGACAACAGTAATGTCGAAAATGGCAGTGAGGCTCGAGCCGGCTGCTCCGGTTGTGCCTCCTGCACCTGCTCCTGCTTCTTCGCCTATGAGCGACCCTCGACTTATGGCTGTTATCTCAGCTGCAGTTGCGAAACATCGCTCACGCCAAAAGAAGTGAGTCAGATAGAACAGAATTAAACCTTTAACAGAAGGCTTGAATGTGATGACAGATGTTAAAAAACGATTAGGAATTACCGACGTTGTATTGCGTGACGCTCATCAGTCACTGCTTGCTACACGCATGCGAATTGATGACATGCTGCCTATTGCGGAAAAACTCGACGAGGTAGGTTATTGGTCACTTGAATCCTGGGGTGGTGCGACATTTGATTCATGTATTCGTTATCTGGGTGAAGACCCTTGGGATAGAATCCGCGAATTCAAAAAGGCCATGCCCAACACCAGGCAACAGATGTTGCTGCGTGGACAAAACTTGTTGGGTTACCGTCATTACGCGGATGACGTTGTCGAGAAATTTGTTGAGCGAGCTGCGGTAAATGGGGTGGATGTATTCCGCGTATTTGACGCTATGAACGATCCACGCAACCTGGAAACCGCATTGAAAGCGGTGAAAAAACAGGGCAAACATGCTCAGGGTACGCTTTCTTACACTACCAGTCCTGTTCACAATACCCAAGCCTGGGTGGATTTAGCCAAACAAATTGAAGACATGGGGGCTGACTCGATTGCCATCAAGGATATGTCTGGCATTATCAAGCCTTATGAGTGTTACGAACTGGTCAAGCGGTTGAAAGCCGAAACTGATCTGGAAGTACAGTTGCATTGTCATGCGACCGCCGGTTTAGTCGATATGTCTCTGCTCAAGGCGATAGAGGCAGGCATCGATCGTGTTGATACCGCTATTTCATCGATGTCTATGACATACGGCCACTCTGCGACGGAAACGGTGGTTGCTGCGATGGCAGGTACGGAATATGACACCGGCCTTGATTTGCTGTTGCTGGAAGATATCGCGGCTTATTTTCGTGAGGTACGGAAAAAGTATGCCAAGTTTGAAGGCGCGTTACGAGGCACGGATTCCCGGATTCTGGTCGCGCAGGTGCCTGGCGGTATGTTGACCAATATGGAAAACCAATTGAAAGAGCAGGGAGCTGGGGACAAATTTGACGAGGTGCTGGCCGAGATTCCTCGCGTTCGTAAAGATCTCGGTTACATTCCCCTGGTTACGCCGACATCGCAGATTGTCGGTACCCAGGCGGTGATAAACGTTTTGACCGGTGAGCGATACAAGTCTATTTCAAAAGAAACTCAGGGTGTGCTCAAGGGTGAGTACGGAGCGGCGCCAGCGCCATATGATAAAGAGCTTCAGGAACGCGTCCTGGATGGTGCAGAGGTCATTACTTGTCGGCCAGCCGATCTCCTGGACAATGAACTGGATAAACTCGTTGCCGACGTTGAAGCGCTTGCAAAAGAGAAGGGTTTCTCGCTGTCTGCCGACAAGATAGATGATGCCTTGACTTACGCGTTATTCCCGCAAGTCGCTCCCAAGTTCCTTGAAAATCGCGGTAATCCGGATGCATTTGAGGCGGCCCCGACTGGTGATGAGGTTAAGGTGTCTGCTGGTGGCCCTGAAACTTATACCATTACCGTCGAAGGTCAAGCCTATGTCGTCGAAGTGGAAGAAGGCGGCGATATCACTGCCGTGGCGCCAGTCGGTGCATCTGCGCCCGCTGCCGGTGTGCCTGCCGCAGCCGCAGCTGCAGCTGTACCTCCAGGCGGTGGCGAGCCTGTATTGGCGCCATTGGCGGGTACCATCTTCAAGGTTCTGGTTTCTACTGGTCAGGCGGTACAGGAAGGTGATGTGTTGTTAATTCTTGAAGCCATGAAAATGGAAACCGAAGTGCGTGCAGCGCACGCCGGTACCGTTGGTAGCATTAATGTCGCAGTAGGTGATTCAGTTACTGTCGGCGACACCTTGTTAATGATCGGATAATGGGTTCTATCAATGGATAAACTGCTTAATCTTTGGACCGGTAGTGGTCTTTACAATATCGAGTTTGGCCAAGTAGTCATGATGCTGGTATGTCTCAGTCTGCTCTATTTGGCGATACGAAAAGGCTTTGAGCCTTTGTTGCTGATACCTATTGGCTTTGGTGGTTTGATGGCCAATATTCCTGAGGCGGGTTTGGCCGCATCGGCGGTTGAAAACGCAATTCATTTTGCCAAGCCTGAAGTGATGCAGGCCTTGGCCGTCGCACTGGCTGATTCGTTTAAGGATCTCAATATGGCGGTGTCTGTGGCTCCCGAAGCGCTAAAACAGGCTTACAGTCACGCGTATAGCGCAGATCACGCGGCGTATGTGGCGGCAGTGCATGTCGCTCAGGATGCGGGCTATTCCAATGGTATGTTGAATAACTTTTACAACGTGTCTATAGGAAGTGGTGTTGCGCCTCTGCTTATATTTATGGGTGTGGGTGCTATGACCGATTTTGGTCCATTGCTTGCCAATCCTAAAACCCTGTTGTTGGGTGCCGCTGCCCAGTTCGGTATTTTCGGTACTGTGCTTGGTGCCGCTATCCTGTCAGCGACAGGGCTGATGGAGTTTACCATCTTTGAAGCGGCGGCGATCGGTATCATTGGTGGGGCTGACGGTCCGACTTCAATTTATGTCGCCAGTTTGCTGTCGCCTCATTTGTTGGGGGCGATTGCCGTTGCTGCTTACTCCTATATGGCGCTGGTACCTATGATCCAGCCGCCAATTATGAAAGCGTTGACTAATGAAGAGGAACGCAAAATCGCGATGGTTCAGTTGCGGCACGTAGGTAAGCTGGAAAAAATCCTGTTCCCGATTGTACTGGTTGTTCTGGTGGCGCTTTGTTTGCCGGATGCAGCTCCGCTTTTGGGTATGTTTTGTTTCGGCAACCTGATGCGCGAGTGTGGTGTGGTTGAACGTTTGAGTGATACCGCTCAAAACGCTTTGATCAACATTGTCACTATTTTCCTCGGATTGTCTGTTGGATCGAAGTTGAGTGCCGATAAGTTTCTCGATATTCAGACCCTGGGCATAATTATACTTGGTTTGGCGGCGTTCTGTGTGGGTACAGCGACAGGGGTTCTTATGGCCAAGTTGATGAACAAGTTTAGCAAACAGCCTATCAACCCACTTATTGGATCTGCTGGTGTGTCCGCAGTGCCTATGGCCGCTCGTGTTTCCAACAAAGTCGGTTTGGATTCAAATCCTCATAACTTCCTGCTGATGCATGCTATGGGGCCGAATGTTGCCGGTGTTATTGGTTCTGCCGTTGCGGCGGGCGTAATGATCAAGTTTCTTACCTGATCGCGCGGGCCGACTGTTCGAAAAGCTAGTCTGTTTAGCTAGAGGCAGGTAGACCTTCATTAAAAGCCATCTGGGTTTCAGGTGGTTTTTTTATGCGTCTTCGGTAACCCTTGTGCTACTCTGACTATTTATCAGGAAGAGGCGTTATAGTGGTTTTTTATTGAGGTTTGTCATGGGTCAAATTGTTGAGAAGTTGAACTGGCTCGAGCTTGAGCTAAACAATGCGTTTTCTAGTCAGAACTGGGATTCACTTGAAAGTATAGATGATTCCATCAATCAGTATTGCCGTGAGCTGATGCGACTGGTTGATTGTGGCGAACTTGCGAAAAACGATGCCAAACAAGCGATGGATGCCTTGATGTCTTCTTACCGTTCGTTGCTTGAGTTGGTGAAAAAACAGCAAACTCAGGTAACCAGTCAGTTGAAGCGCATGAATAGTGAGAAAGAAGCGATCAAGCAGTATGCCAGTTCAATCGGATACAAATAAAATGGTTCGTTTATAGCCCCCGGAATAGGCCGCCAAAAAAGCGTCTGAAACTCTGGGTTGGCGTTTTTTCATTTCGTTTGTTGTCATATTATTGACCGTCTGCACCTTTCGTACTTTAATTATTTATAGTTCCGTTTTTGTTGGCATCCAGGAGGCTTGCATTTCTTGTTTTCCTCCGATCGAGCTAACGTATCTGTTTTACTCATAAATCTTTTGTTACTTGTTGAACGATAACGCCAAGGTCTGCTGCGCATGTTGAGGGAAATGAGAATTCTGCTGGTTCATGATGACAAGAAGTGTCGCGATGATATTTCTCTCATTCTGCGTTTTTTAGGAGAAGAGGTGGTTGTTCTTGAATCGGAAGTCTTGAAAGCGCAATTGGAGGAAAGCTATCACGCTGATGAGTTTGTGGTCGCTGTCGTTGGTGGTGCAGAGAAGTCTATTACCCAGGCCATGGATCAAATAGGTGCCTGGGAGCCAGGTATTCCCTTTATTGTTATGGGGGAAGTGGATATTGCAGAGGTTGATCAGCCAATTCGTGGTCGCGTAATCAGCAGCCTGGAATGGCCGCCTCGATATAATAAATTTGTCGATGATATTTATCGTGCACAGGTCTACCGTGAGCAATATCTGGCACGGACTCAACGAAGCGCGCAAAGAGAGGTGCAGCTTTTTCGAAGCCTGGTGGGAACAAGCCGAGGAATCCAAAATGTGCGGAAGTTGATGGCACAAGTGGCGGATAAGGATGTCACTGTGCTTATTACCGGAGAAAGCGGAACCGGTAAAGAAGTGGTTGCGCGCAACCTGCACTACAACTCGTTAAGAAGGAACAAACCCTTTGTGCCGGTCAATTGCGGTGCAATCCCGGCCGAACTTCTTGAAAGTGAGCTTTTCGGCCATGAAAAGGGTTCATTTACCGGAGCGATATCTGATCGAAAAGGCAGATTTGAGCTGGCAGAGGGAGGTACCCTGTTTCTCGATGAAATTGGAGATATGCCGCTGAATATGCAAGTTAAGATTCTTCGGGTTCTGCAAGAGCGCACTTTTGAAAAAGTGGGTGGTACCAAAACACTAAAAACCAATGTCAGGATAGTGGCGGCAACACATAAAGACCTTGAAGACATGATAAAAGACGGCGGGTTTCGAGAAGACCTGTTTTACCGGTTGAACGTATTTCCGATAGAAATGCCGGCACTGAGGGAGCGAGTGGAAGATATTCCTCTGCTGATCAACGAATTGATTTCCCGAATGGAAAACGAAAAGCGGGGTTCGATCCGGTTCAACTCGGCTGCAATTATGAGTTTGTGTCAACATGACTGGTTTGGCAACGTCAGAGAATTGGCGAATCTGGTCGAGCGCTTGGCGATTATGTATCCCTATGGAGTGGTCGGGTTGAATGAGTTGCCCGCCAAGTTTCGTCATATTGAAGATGTGTCGGAGCCACTAAAGCTTGAAGAAGATCGTCTGCCTGCCTCGCAAGGGTTAGTGGGTCTGGATAGCCCTGCACTGTTGCCGGTGAATGGTATCGATTTGAAAGACTATCTGGCTAATCTGGAAAAATCGCTTATTCAGCAGGCGCTCGATGAGAGTGCCGGGGTGGTGGCGCGCGCGGCTGAAAAATTGCGAATAAGACGTACGACTCTGGTCGAAAAAGTACGAAAATATGATCTCAAGAGTTAGCCTCTTCGATAAGTGATTCCATCTTCAGGGCTTGGCAGTTTTTGTCAATTGATACTCGTCTGTAGTGGCGGTGGTCCTTCTGCCTAGCCTTTGAGAAAATGTGTTGGTCGCTCTCACGGATTCCCGTCAATAAACTGTCTTCTGAAAAAGTCAAAGCCGAACACCTGGCTATAACTCTATGATTAAAAATATGAAAAAAGTTCTGGAACGCATTGTGCTTAATACCTGACAAGTCATCATATCCAGCATGGGTATGGCAAATGGATGGTTTAGTATAGTGAGCTGGGAGTTTGCAATGGCGCTACCTAATCAGGCAAGAAATTATACGGTTTGTTACGAGTCGACAGATTTTTCACTCTTCTCTATTGAAAATCGGAAACAGGCGCTCTCCGAGAAAGAGAAAGCGACCAACCGACTGGAAACCCTGCTGCACCTGCTGCCTGCTGGCGTCGTACTGTTAGATGGCCAAGGTGTCGTTCAGAAATGTAACGCAGCGGCGATTGACCTGTTAGGTGAGCCGTTAGAAGGCGAAAAGTGGTTGGATATTATTCAGCGCTGCTTTGCACCCAGGCGGGATGACGGGCATGAAGTGTCTTTGATCGATGGTCGAAGAGTCAGTATTGCCACCCGCTCGATGGATCAAGAGCCAGGTCAGCTTATTTTGTTGACAGATTTAACCGAGACCCGCGAATTACAATCAAGACTCAGCCGCTACGAGCGTTTGTCTGCGATGGGGCGTATGGTGGCTTCGCTTGCCCATCAGGTACGTACCCCGCTATCAACTGCCATGTTGTATGCCGGGCATCTTGGTCAGGATCAAATCGATGACAGCTTTAGGCAAAAGTGTGCGGATAAACTCATGTCGCGGCTTGTGCATCTGGAGCAACAAGTGAGGGATATGCTGATTTTCGCCAAAGGTGAAACGCCGTTGGCCGAGCGTATCAGTATCGATGAGCTTGAGCAGTCTCTCAGGCATGCGGCAGAAATGCCGCTGCAAAGGGCGGGTGCGCAAGTGCAATGGCTTAATCATGCTGGCGATGTCGAGGTGTTGTGCAATAAAGAAGCATTGGTTGGCGCCTGTATGAATTTGATCAATAACAGTGTCGAAGCCGCTGAACGGGAGCTCGTCGTGACAATCAAGTTTGAAAAACTGCCTGGTGCCAAGGTGGCGGTTCAGGTCGCAGACAATGGCCCCGGTTTTGGTTCGTGCCAGAAAGAAAAGGTGAAAGAGGCGTTTTATACCACCAAATCTCAGGGTACCGGTTTGGGTCTGGCGGTGGTTCAGGCGGTGGTCAGTGCCCACAAAGGTTTGTTCGAGATTGGCTCGTACGACGGTGGTGTGGTCGCGTCGATCGTTCTGCCTGCCATCGATTGATAAAAAATTCAACGAGTTGTGAAAAAACAGCGATGCCCAGTGGAGTAGTACAGTGAGGAGTGCAATGACAACTAGCATGGACAATACCAGAAAAAAAATAACGATACTTATCGTTGAAGATGATCGGGATCTCCGGGAGGCGTTGGAAACAACGGTAGAGTTGGCCGGCTTTCAGTGTCTCACTGCCGATTCTTCGGAAACAGCCATTCCTTTACTGGAAAAACAGGTGCCGGATATGGTGGTGAGTGATGTCAATATGCCGGGGATGGACGGCTTGGGCTTGTTGAGTCATATTCAAAATCATATTCCTGGGTTGCCCGTTGTCCTGATGACCGCCTATGGGCAGATCAGTCAGGCGGTCAGCGCGATACAATCAGGTGCGATAGATTACCTGGTAAAACCTTTTGACCCGAAAACGCTGATCACCACCATTCGTCGAGTGGTCGTAGGCGAAACCCAAAATGCCGACACCGATCCGGTGGCGGTCGATGCCTTTAGCCGACGGTTGTTTCAGATGGCGAGAAGGGTGGCGGCCGTTGATTCCACCGTACTGATTTCAGGTGAAAGTGGCACCGGTAAAGAGGTATTGGCTCGATTTATTCACGCCAGTTCGGATCGGGCAAAGCAACCCTTTGTGGCGATAAACTGCGCGGCAATCCCCGAGAATATGCTGGAAGCGATTTTGTTCGGCCACGAAAAAGGCGCTTTTACCGGCGCTTATGCAAGTACCCCCGGCAAGTTTGAGCAGGCCAATGGCGGCACACTGTTGTTGGACGAGATATCTGAAATGGATCTCGGACTACAGGCAAAGCTGTTACGGGTTTTACAGGAAAAAGAGGTAGAGCGAGTCGGAGGACGCAAGCCGATACCGCTCGATGTCCGGGTTCTGGCAACCACTAACCGCGACCTGAAAGAATTTGTCAGTGAAAACCGGTTTAGAGAAGACTTGTATTATCGTTTGAGCGTGTTTCCCATTCACTGGAAGCCTTTGCGGGAAAGACCGGCCGATATAGTGCCTCTTGCCGAGAGGTTGCTCCGAACTCATGCAGCCAAGATGAAACTGCCTCAGGTGCGCTTCAACCAGGAAGCACAACAGGCAATGGTGAACTACGGCTGGCCTGGGAATGTCAGAGAATTGGATAACGCGATTCAGCGAGCGATGGTGTTGCAGCAAGGCGGTGAGATCGGGGCGGAAGAATTGTGCCTCGACGGTACCGGTCATGGCTGGATGAATGTGGTGGGTGCCAATTGTTCCGAGGTGTATCCGGCTTTAGATGTGCCGTACCCGGAAAGTTCCGACGAGCTACCTGTTTCCGGCATCACTGTGCCTGAGCAGGTGACCGGTGCAGATTCCGATGCTTTCAACGGCCTGGGAGGAGATTTGAAAAAGAGAGAATTTCAGATCATCATCGACACCATCAAAAAGTGCGGTAAACGCAAGTTGGCGGCCGAACGCCTGGGCATCAGTCCTCGCACATTGAGATACAAGCTGGCCCAGATGCGAGATCATGGCATCGATATAGAGAACGAATTGTCTGTGGCCTGATTTTGTGCCTGTTTCGTCCTCCATTTTCGGGTGTACCTTGGTATGCCCGATTTTTTGTTTTATGCAGAAGTCAAAACGGGCTTACTGCAAAAGTTACACGCTTTCACGGTTTCATTTTAAAGCATGCAGTTCATAACCCGGTCAACTGACAATATCAATCTGTGTCAGATAAAGGTTTCTGGGTCTGGGCATTTAAACGGGGTTATGTATACCTTTCATATACCCATAGCATTGGCGATTGTTATGTTCGCTAATCGGCTACTGGAAATTTTGCGCAATACGACGCCCCAGTTTGTGGGTGGGGGTTTCTACGATGACATAGAGTAAATAGGCAAACAGGATTGAAAAAAATAGCAATGTCACAAATTTACCCAAGCCACCTGTTTTATCGTAGATAGAGTGGATGACGGGGATTTGGTAAATAAATTGATGAATAAACTCATGTACGATATATAGACTGAATGAAATCTGGCCAAGAAAAAGGAACGACCCACCGGGGCCGGGTATAAAGTTATCTCGGAACCAAACAAGCAGCGGGTCTATATGAGCGCACAGAAAAAATAAAAAAATAGCGACAGCGGCCAAACCTTTTCGATCTAGCCCATGTCCGGAAACAAAGCCGGAGAAAAAATGGGAAATAAAAAATGAGCATAAAAACAGATATAGAGCAATACGACACTTGACTGGTAACCTGAGCAACAGCTTTGCGTGGTTCAGGTAAACAAACGCCAAAAATATTCCAAAAAGGAATTCCAGAAACAGTGGGTTCGCTAACAACCCCAACCAAATTGACCCCAGGTAAAGAGATTCATAGACAGATTTATCATAGGCGTTGAATGTTAAAGCCCCTGCATACCACTGTAATAGACCAACGATGCCACAAACGAATGCGGCCACGCCAATGCCACGGTGGCCTGGAACGATGAACAATGCCAACGCAAATAGGGCGTAAAAGCAGAGTTCATAAGTCAGAGTCCAGGCTGGGGTGAGAATATTGTAACCAAAAAATGGTGGATCGACCGTCGCCAGCGGGATAAAAAGCAGGCTTTTGAACAATACTTGCCATGGTATGTTCGGCGATAGCCAGTAGATGAGTATCATCAGCAGCCACGCCAACGGAATGATACGGAAAAAACGTCTGATCAGGAAAGGAAAAACCTTTCGCTCCCGTTGTTTCTGAGTAGATAGATAAATCGCAAATCCTGAAATAACAAAGAAGATATCCACTCCGATCCGGCCATTTTCAAACAGCGTGTGTCCTAAATCTGGAGAAATATCATTGAGAAACAATCGGTAATGGTAAAGAAGAACCAGCAAGGCGCTAATTCCACGCAGGCTTTCAATTGAATTGACTCTGTCAATTTGCATTATCTGCTTGGGCGCATCCATAGTGGTTCTACGCTTGTTTTCAATCGGCAAAAACCGATGTGTGCCTATGTATCGATCAGCAGCGTGGGTTTGCAAACACCAAATCCTTGAGCAAAATCCACGCCAATGTCATTGAGTATTTCAATGATGGTATCGTTTTCGGCAAATTCGGCAACGGTTTTCTTCCCGAGAAGGTGTCCAATATGATTGATGGTTTCGATCATTGCCCGATCCACTTTATCCCGTTCGACGTTTCTGACAAAGCTGCCGTCGATCTTCAAATAGTCAACCGGCATGCTTTTTAAATAACTGAAGAAACTGGCGCCGGTGCCAAAGTCATCGATCGCGAATCGAATGCCAATTTCTTTACATTGCGTGACGAATTCTATTGCGGAACGAAGAGTTCTCACTGCAACCGTTTCAGTGATTTCAAAACAGATAGAGGCTGTATCGATCTGGTATTCGTCAATTTTTGCCTTGATAAAATCGTATAGTCCAGCGGCGTTGATTGAAGCGCCGGAAAGATTGATGTTGATCATCAGTTCGGAATCGGGATTACTATTCCGTAAAGTGTGAAATTTGGAAAACACTTTATTGATTACCCAACGATCGATCTGTGGCATGAGATTGTAGCGCTCCGCGGCTGGCAAGAAACGCCCCGGCGCGATGATTTCTCCCTCCTTGGATACCATTCGTAACAGAATTTCCATATGTCGCCGAGGGCCGGTTTGGCCGCTCAGGGCCTGGTAAGTCTGGTGATAAAGCAGGAATCGGTCTTCCTCCAGCGCCGATTTGATCCGTTCCACCCAAGTGACTTCATCCCGCCTGGTCGTCAATTCCGACTCACTTTCCTGAAAAATACACAGTCGGTGGCGGCCGGATTCTTTTGCCCAATAACAGGCCGAATCCGCTTCCTTGATCACTTCCATGGCTTTACCGCTTGTTTTGGAGAAAGAGGTCATACCGATACTGATGCCGACGCTATGACTTTTGCCATTGAAATAAAAAAAGTATTCCTTGACGCCGCTAAGAATGTTTTTGGCGATGATTTGCCCGTGTTCCTCATCGCATCCCTCCAGCAGCAGTCCGAATTCATCTCCGCCAAGGCGTGCCAGCGAATCACTGGCGCGAACCTGAGTGCCTATAATCTGTGACAATTGTACAAGCAGCTCATCACCGGCAGCATGACCACAGGTGTCATTGACAATTTTAAAGCCGTCAAGATCCATAAAGCAAAGCAAACCTGATTTTCCATCAACGTGCGCCCGCTCGATTGCCTTGGCAACTCTTTTTTCGAATTCACGGCGATTGATCAGGCCGGTCAACGCGTCGTGCGAAGCCTCCCAGACTTGTTGCTTTAACTGTTCACGGAAAATGCTGACATCGCTCAGGCAAAGTACGCCGCCGGTCAATTGTCCGTTTTGATCCAGCAACGGGACAGCTTGCTCTTCCACAGCGATGATTCGATTGTCCAGAGAAACAAGTGACCGGTTATTGTCGCAGGAAACCTGTTTTTTGGTATGGATTGCCTGGTACAGCGCACTTTCAACTTCTGAGTTGGTTTGGTCTTCAGTCAGTGTCAAAATGTCAGAGATAGCCTTGCCGTTTAATTCTGAAAAGCAACCGCCGATCAGTTTTTCTGCCGCGGAATTAAGATATACCAGGTCTCCTTTGTCGTTGGTACGGAGCACGCCATCATGAATAGACTGCAGGGTAATCTCTGCCAGTTGTTTTTCTTCAAACAATTTGGCTGAAAGCGCGCGCAGCTGTTTCATCGGGAGGAGCCAGAGTGCCGTCAACACCAGCGCTCCGAGAATCAGGCCAATGACACTGCCGGCCAGTATGTTGTGGATGACATGAGAAAGGTTTGCGCTGACCACCACCTTTCCGACAATTTGATCGATATCATAGAGCGGGAAGCTGCGGGTTATCAAAACACCCTGTAAGGCTTCCCCGGCCGAAGTCAGCTCATTTCCCTGAGCATCGAATATCTGGATAAACTCGTTTTCCAACAGAACGGGTTCCCGGATAAGGATTCCCTGCATCCGATTCTCTGCAAACATCCATGTTTCAGGCAGTGTCGTGATCATTTCTTTTTGCGCATCGGCTTTGATCCGGGCCTTGAAAGTGAGTTCTTTCGCTAAATCACTGTAGGCGATAAAACCGGACACGACCGGAAGGCTGAAGACCACAACTGCGGATATGACCAGAGATAGACGGAAAAACAGTCGATCGAGCTTGTCCGAGGTGGAACGAGTCATAGGTTCGGTGTTACCTCACCGGATAACAGCCGTATCGTTGTAAAATCGCGGCGCCTTTTTCAGAGAAAACAAAGTCAAGGAAGGCATTGACCTGTGCCGAGCGCTCCTTGGGCAGAATAAAGTAAAACCGTTTGGTCATCGGATAATCACCGTTCTTGCAGGACTCGACAGTGGGTTTGACGCCGTCCAGTGTCAAGGCGCGAAGATTTCTGTTTTCAGAAAGCATCAAAGCCAGAGAGGTGACCCCAAGGCTGCCGGGCGTCTTCTCGATTTTGTCCACCATTTCCTGATCCGTTGCAGCGAACAGAAATCCTTTCTTGTGTTCGGCAGAAGCGACCGCTTGTTTCATTTCAGGAGAAAGGGCTTTGATTTGTTTGGTATTGTCGTCCTTGGCCTGGCGCAGAATGGGGCGAATAGTTGAACCGTCCAGCCATTGTTTTAGATCACCGTTGTAGATGTCCACCAGCTGTGCCAGGGTGACGGCATCCACTTTGGTTTTGTTGGAAACCGCAAAAACCGTTGGAGTGCGCGCGTATTCAATGGCAACGATACCTTTTTTCGCCTCGGCTTCTTTCAAAGGCCGGGCACTCAGCCCGATTTGAATCCGGCCGGTAGGAACTGATTTTATCGCCCCGCTGCTGCCGATACTTGGCAGGACTTTAACCTTAACGTCGGGAGTGGCTTTTTGGTAGGCCTCGGCCAGCTTCTTCATGGTGCCAAGCGCATTGCCGGTTCCGCCTATAATGATTGCGGCTGAACAGGTGGTCGTTAAAGCGAAAGAAAAAACCGTACAGAGTAAGATAGATAGGGTCGATGAAAAGCGCTTTTGTTTTAAACTAAGTATCATTTTTTTCTCCTTTGCAAGAAAAACAGAGTGATAAAACCAGAAAATAACAGTCTAAGCATAGGAAGCATTGGAGCCCTTTTCAAACAAAAAGCCGTTTTCAATCAGAAAGAGATTTACCACCTGGTTTATCAGCGGTAAAACAAGGATTTTTATTCAGTTTATCATTAACGATTTGGAGAACAACTATGACCCAGCGAAACACGACACCCTCTGAACCCTCTTTTGGTCTGGCATTGGGCACGTTTTTGGTGATTGTCGGCGTGATTGGCATCGGGCTTTTTGTCTTGAAAGTCAGTTTGCATAGCTTGATGCTGATTTGTTTGATAATTGCCGCCGGTTCGGCCTGGTCCTTGTACAAAGGGGGGTTTGCGCCGATACGCGAGGCAATGAATGCCGGTATTACCCGGGCATTTTCAGCGATTTATATTTTTATTCTAATCGGTGTGCTGATTGCCGCTTATATCCAGAGTGGTACGGTTGCCGCGCTGATTTATTACGGTTTGGAGTTTATTTTACCGACGGTATTTTTGCCCGCAGGTTTGATTTTGTGCAGCTTTATGTCGGTGGCAACCGGAACCAGTTGGGGAACGGTGGGTACCGCAGGTGTCGTGCTGATCGGTGTCGGTTCGGCGATGAATATTCCGTTGCCGGTGGTTGCCGGTATGGTGGTATCGGGTGCGGTGTTCGGGGATAAAATGTCGCCGATTTCGGATACCACGAACCTGGCTGCGATGTCTGCCAAAACCGATTTATACTCCCATATCAAAAGTATGCTGTTCACTACTGGGCCGGCGTACCTGATCGCATTGGGCGTGTACACCTATTTGGGGTTGTCGTACAGCGATAACGCCATGCCGGAAGAAACCATTCAGACGATGCTAAATGCGATCGACCAGACATTTTCTATCAACCTGATTTGCTTGTTACCCTTGCTGGTGTTGTTGGGCTTGAGCTTCAAGAGAGTCTCTGCCGAACCGGCGATGATGATTTCTGCCGTGGTTGCCCTGCTGATTGCCGTTATGATGCAGGGTAAAGAATGCGATGCCGCGCTGTCTGCGTTATGGTCCGGGGATAAACCGCAGACTGGCGTGGCAAGTCTGGATAGTTTATTGAGTCGTGGCGGTATCAGCTCGATGGGCTGGACGCTGTTTTTGTCTTTGCAAGCCTTGGCGCTCGGTGGTATTTTGGCAGAATTTGGTTTTTTACGCGTGTTGATTGCGGGCATTGTCGGTGGTGTCAAGCGGCGTGCGTCTTTGGTGGCCGCGACCATTATCTCTTGTGTCGTTGGCAATATGAGTATGGGTGAGGCGTATATGTCGATCATTCTGGGCGGTCAGCTTTACGGTCATGCCTATGATGACAAAGATATCGACCGCAGTGTGCTGTCGCGTTCGCTCGAAGAGGGGGCGACCCTGTCGACGCCGTTAATCCCGTGGACAACGGGTGGCGCATTTTTCGCTGCAACGCTTAACGTGCCGACCCTGGACTATCTACCCTATGCGTTTGTCAATTTGATCAACCCGATCATTGCCATTTTATTCGCGTATTTGGGGGTTGCGTTGTTTCGAGCAAAAAAAGCCCACGCCAATGGCGCCGCAGAACCAAGCGCTAGAACCTAACGGTTATAGTGCGTTAGTCGGTAAGGAAAAAAGTGACATTGGTGACCACGCGCACATCTTTTTCAATTTTGTTGGTATCACCATAGCTTTTGCCTACATCGCGAATAACAAAGCCACCTTGTCTGGCGCTTCGGATGCCGCCTACTTTTACCCCGGCATTGGTGGCGAATTCATTGGCAGCGATTCGCGCATTGGTCGTTGCCTCTTTGAGCATCTCGGGTTTGATGTCATTCAGCCTGGTGAAATGGTAGGCTGGTGCATTGTTCTGAATATCGAGCCCCTGGGCAATCAATGCGTTGAGTTTTGCCCGCACTTCGGAAACCAGCTGTACCTTTTGTGTTTGGACTTCTATTTCCCCGATAAGAAAATGCTTTTCTTCTACCAGCTTCTGATCCTCGTCACGAAATTCCTGCTTGGTGTAACTGATCACTCCGGGCTTTATTTCCTGATCTGTAAAGCCGCTTTCTTTTAACAGGGCGATGATTTTTTTCTGGTCAGTTTCCGAAGCTTTGTATAGCGCGGGCATTGCCGACTTTTCTTTACCCGTTACCGTATAATGAATGGACCAATAAGCGGTATCGGCCTGAACGCGACGTTCAGCCAGACCTTTCACTTCAGCTGTGTTAAGTGCCACTTTCGATCGGTAAAGCGTCTGACTGATAAAATATCCCGCGACGGCAATGCCCAGAGCCAGCAGCAATGCACCAAGGGTAAAACTGGTTGAATTGTTGTTTCCACTATTCATTTTAAAACCTCGTCAATATGGAGTAGGGTATCGTTATCGATTCTTTAACGCCCAGGAAAACGAAGACCGCAAAAATTCGGTGCCTTTACCGAACACACAGTCACCGTGAGACAAAACGATGTTGTCTGGCTGCCAATCCAGCATTTGTAAAACCGATTCTCCGGCCTGTTTTCTGCTGCCAAATAGAAAGGTAACACGCCAATCGATTGGCGTTTTACCATTTGGGCCAAGTATTCCGGCAAATTTTGCCAATGTCCTTTGCCAGCCATTCAGCATCCCCGGACTGAAGTTTTCTATTAAATCAGCCAATATCAAAGTACGGGATCGCTTATGAAAAAACACCACTTCCTGCATAGCCGGGCTACCACGAAAAATGATAGACGCGATGTCCCCGGCCCATTCATCGCGTGCTATTTCAGTCAATTCAACGCTGAATTCTATATCCTTTCGCTTTTTGGCAAGCCCTGGAGGTGCATAGCTGATCGCATCCGGGTATTCGTTTATCCATTCCGATAGAAACAGATGGTGCAACTTGTTCGGCGATACCAGATGTTTCACTTTACCGATAGCGAGTAACTCACGCCTTAAATCACTGTTGCTTTGCCCCGGCGAATGCAGCCATAAATCGCCGTCGTCTAACCGGACAACGGTCGTTCGCGTCGGAAATGGAAACCCGTAAAAGCGGACGGTGCCGCCCTCGTATATCCATATTTCTTCGCCGATCTGTCGTAGCTGCGTGTTCATTTATATATATCGCCGTTTGGAATTCTATTCGTCACGAACAGTCAATTACCGTATTCGGTACCGTAAAACCCGAATCTATGACCAGAACGGCAAACTGTATCATATCCTTAACGTTAGAATAACACGTCCTCCTGTAATACGGCTTCGGTGTTTGCAACGAAACGATGGCTACCGTCCTGATCAGCCTCTCTGTTTTAACGTGATGGTATTTTGTCGTGGCGAGTTTGTCAATTCTGACTATGCTGTATAACTCGTTGAAATTCAATTGATAAGTAGATATGGCATTTGGTTTGCTTTGGCTAGTGTCAAAGGATAGGGCAAGTCAAAGAGTTGTCGCCAGTGGAGATTGAAAATGACTGACAGAGCAGATATTACCGCAGTTTTGAATCAGATAAGTACGATGCGTGCTCAGATTCAGCGACCTCCTGTTGTCGGCAACGAAATTGCGCCTGAAAAAATCAATACCTTGGGTGGCGCAGACAAGCCCCCGGGCTTTGGTGAGATGTTTGCCAAGGCGATCGATTCGGTCAATGATCTGCAAAAAAATGCCAGCGATATGAGAACCGCCTACGAGCAGGGGCAACCGGGTATCGATATCACCAGAGTGATGGTTGAATCGCAAAAAGCCTCGGTTTCCTTCCAGGCGCTGACCCAGGTGCGTAACAAGGTGGTGCAGGCGTACGAGGAAATTATGAAAATGCCTGTGTAGTAATTGAGTTGCGTAGTTTACCCGAATCGGCAATATGACGTAATCCAGGCTTTGATCTGGTGTAATCAAGACGGATTTGACAATGGCAAGCGTACCCGCAGAAGTAAAGGATGTTTCTCCCAGTGGCGATGATGACAGCAGCCTGCCTGTCGTATCGGAATCGCAAAGTGATTTGTTGCTAGGCTTCAACAAGCTCAATCTTGTTCGACAGGTTGGCTTGATGGTGGGTTTGGCAGCAAGCGTCGCGCTGGGCCTTGCCGTGGCGCTCTGGGCCCAGAACCCCAGTTATCAGCCCCTGTTGACCAATCTGCAGAATTACGATGCCGATGAAATCAGCACGGTTCTCAACGACAACAATATTGATTACAAGGTGGACCCCAAAACCGGCATTTTGCTGGTCGAAGCGGAAAGTGTGTATCAGGCAAAACTCAAACTCGCGGCAGCCGGGATTAAGGATAACAATACTGTCGGCTATGAGTTGCTGGATCAAGAGCAGGGCTTGGGGGTCAGTCAGTTTATGGAGGCGACCCGGTTTCGACGTGGGTTGGAAGGTGAGCTTTCCCGCACCATTAGCAGTATGCGTAATATCCGTAAAGCCCGGGTGCATCTTGCCATTCCGAAACGATCGGTATTTGTTCGGGATAGAAGAAAGCCTTCGGCGTCAGTGTATCTGGAGGTTTATGCGGGTCGGGAGCTATCATCCGAGCAGGTCAAATCTGTGGTCAACCTGGTCGCGAACAGTGTTCCCGAAATGGATAAAAAAGATGTCTCGGTAGTGGATCACCGCGGTAGTTTGCTGACTGTCGATGAAGAGGATACCGATGCCAAACTGGCTGCCAAAGAGTTTGATTATTCGCGCAAGGTAGAGGAAGTGCTGAATCGGCGAGTGACTAGTATTCTTGAACCTGTGCTGGGGGTAGGACGTTTTCGCTCTGAGGTTTCGGCAGACATTGATTTTTCCGCCGTCGAAACAGCGGAAGAAATATTCAATCCGGACTTGCAGGCCCTTAGAAGCGAGCAGATTCTCGACGAGCAGCGGGTTTCGGGAAAAAACGGTGGTATTCCCGGCGCCTTGTCCAACCAGCCTCCGGGTGCGGCCAATGTGCCGGAGGTGGCGAAAGGCGGCAATGGCAAAAGCAATGAAAACATGGCCGATATTCGTAAGCAGGCGACCAGAAATTATGAAGTCGACCGAACAATCAGCTATTCTAAACAACAGCAGGGTCGAATAAAGCGTTTGACGGTGGCTGTGGTGGTCGATGACATCAAGAAGATCGATCCTGAAACCGGAGAATTCACCTATTCACCCTGGCCGGAAGCGGAACTGGAACGTTTAACCATACTGGTCAGAAACTCGGTAGGTTATTCGGCCAGTCGGGGCGATAGTGTCAGTGTCATCAATACGCCTTTTGCCCCTGAAGAAATGATTCCGGTGGAAGAGCCCAAGTTTTGGCAGCAAAGCTGGTTCACTGAACTGCTCAAACCGGCGCTTGCGTTTCTCTTTATTCTGGTCATTGTCCTGGGGATGGTTCGTCCGGCATTGAAAAATCTGTCTTCTAGTGGCGCCCGTGAAAAAGAGCTCGCATTGGTCGGTGATGAGGAAGGCTTGGCAACTCTGGACGAACTGGATTCATCCGGGAGCGTGGATCAGGTTAGCTTGAGTACTTCGGAAGACTTTTTATTGCCGGGTGCGTCGGAAGGCTATGATAAACAGTTGAGTGCGCTCAAGGGGTTGATCGCTGAAGATCCGGCCCGGGTAGCGCAGGTTGTGCGACAATGGGTAAATGCAGATGAGTGATGAGGTGCCGGGACAAGGTGGTGATAACAATCTCCCCAAGTTGTCACGACTCGATTCAGCCGCTGTGCTGTTGATGTCATTGGGCGAGGCGGATGCCGCCCAGATTCTCAAGCATATGGGGCCAAAAGAAGTGCAGCGTGTGGGGACGGCAATGGCCACCATGCGTGATATAAAACAAGAGCAGGTTGAAGCTGTCACTATCGAGTTTCTTGAAGCGGTGGGCGGCCAAACCGGCCTGGGTGTTGGCGCCGATGACTATATTCGGACTATGCTGACGCAGGCGCTGGGCGAAGAAAAAGCGGCCAGTTTGATCGATCGAATCCTGGTTGGCGGAAATACGACAGGTCTGGATACGCTGAAATGGATGGAACCACGCGCGGTGGCGGATGTGATCAGGTATGAACACCCTCAAATCCAGGCCATTGTCGTGTCCTATCTGGATTCGGATCAGGCGGCGGAAGTGTTGTGTAATTTCGATGAGAAAGTGCGTCTGGATGTCGTTATGCGGGTGGCTGCGCTGGATTCAGTGCAGCCTCAGGCATTGCAGGAGCTTAACGACATTCTGGAAAAACAGTTTTCTGGTGGCTCTTCGACCAAGACCAGTAAAATTGGTGGCATCAAAGTAGCGGCGGATATCATGAACTTTATGGATACCTCGGTCGAAGCCGATTTGATGGAGCAGATCAAGGAAATCGATGCTGACCTGGGTACTGAAATCGAAGACTTGATGTTTGTATTCGATAACCTGAAAGATGTCGATGACCGCGGCATTCAAACCCTGTTGCGAGAAGTGTCTTCGGATATATTGATATTGGCCCTGAAAGGCGCAGACGATGAAGTCCAGGAAAAAATCTTCACCAATATGTCCAAGCGTGCCGCAGAATTGCTGCGAGACGATCTGGAAGCGAAGGGGCCGGTGAAAGTGAGTGAGGTGGAAGCCGCTCAGAAGGATATTCTGACCATCGCCAGAAAACTGGCTGAGTCGGGTGAAATAAATTTGGGAGGTAGCGGTGAAGAAATGCTCTAGTGACCGTTGTGTCAGTGATGGTTGCGGGTCAACACGCGGCGTGAGTTGTTGATGGCCAAGTCTGGTGGCGGTCGCAAGGACACGATCAAGGCATCGGATTTGACCGCGTATGAGCGCTGGGAACTGCCGTTGATCGATGAGTCGGGCCGGGAAGTGGTCGAAGACAGGCAACCCGAGGTCAAGCCTCTCACTCTTGAAGATCTGGAGCAAATACGGCTGGAAGCCCATAACGCCGGGCTTGAAGAGGGGTTCGAAGAAGGCCGGGAGAAAGGCTATCGAACAGGCTATGAACAGGGCTTGCAAGAGGGTAACGCTGTCGGTTTGAATCAAGGGTTGGAGCAGGGCAAAGCACAGGCATACGAGACAACGGAACGAGAAGTCAAAGAGTCGCTTGCACGTCTCGAAAACCTTATGGCCGCCTTGTTGGAGCCGATAACACGCCAGGCAGACGAGCTTGAACAAGCGTTATTGAATCTGGTTCTGGCCATCAGTCGCGCCGTGGTGTTGCGCGAGTTACAGATGGATTCCGCTCAAATAAGCCGGATCGTCAAAGAGGCTATCGATTTGTTGCCAGCCGCTCGCCAGTGCCTGCAACTGTATATCAATCAGGCGGATTACCAGGCAGTTCTGGAAACGGTCAAGTCAATGGATGCGGAAGCGGCTTTGGTATTGAGTGAGGAGGTTTTGCCGGGTGGTTGCCGGGTCGAAACATCACATAGCATTGTTGATTACACTGTCGATAAGCGGTTTCAGAAAACTGTGCAAGCGATGCTTGAAAACGCCAACAGAAAACCGATTGATACCGATACACCGGATTCAGTCGACTCGATGGGCGATATCAGTGATTTTCACAGAGAATTATTATTGGCCCCGCAGGTAAGTCCTGAACCGGAGCCAGAATCAGCCATTTCATCCCGACCTGAACCGGATGCCAACCATGAACCCAATTCTCTCTGATCGATTCAGCAAGTATCAGCAGGCTGTTCCAGCTCGGGTACAGCCAGAGATTTCCGGCAGGTTAACCCGGATGGTAGGCTTGACGCTCGAATGTGTCGGTTGTCCTATGGTGGTCGGTGACCGTTGTTTGATCCGAGCGTCAGACTCTGTCGGCGTGGAAGCCGAGGTGGTCGGTTTCGCCGATGAAAAGGTTTATCTGATGCCGTTGACTCAAGTTGACGGCTTGCGCCCCGGCGTGCAGGTGACTCCCTTGGCCAGTGCCTCGCAGATTCCAGTAGGGTTTGCGTTGTTGGGGCGGGTGATTAGCGGATCGGCGGAGCCGCTAGACGGATTGGGGCCTTTGCAACCGGAATCCTATGTGCCAATGACCGGTGAAATAATCAACCCGCTGCAACGGGCACCGATTCGTCAGCATCTGGATGTCGGTATTCGCTCGATCAACAGTTTGCTCAGTGTTGGAATGGGTCAGAGACTGGGGTTGTTTGCCGGAAGCGGTGTCGGTAAAAGCATGTTGCTTGGCATGATGACCCGTTTCACCGATGCGGATATCACCATTGTCGGGTTGATTGGTGAACGGGGTCGCGAGGTCAAGGAATTTATAGAAGACATCCTGGGTCAAGAAGGTCTGTCCCGGTCGGTGGTGGTGGCTTCGCCCGCCGATGACTCGCCATTGATGCGCCTGCGAGCGTCTATGCTGACTACCCGTATTGCCGAGTATTTTCGGGACCAGGGTAAAAAAGTGCTGTTGTTGATGGATTCGCTGACCCGTTTTGCCCAGGCCCAGCGTGAGATCGCGCTGGCGGTTGGCGAGCCTCCTGCCACTAAGGGTTACCCGCCTTCGGTGTTTGCCAAGATTCCGCAACTGGTCGAGCGCGCCGGTAACGGTGTGCCCGGTGGCGGCTCGATCACTGCCTTTTATACCGTGCTGACCGAGGGGGATGATCAGCAGGATCCGATTGCCGATGCCTCGCGCGCGATACTCGACGGCCATATTGTTTTGTCCCGGCGATTGGCTGAGGAGGGCCATTATCCGGCAATCGATGTCGAGGCGTCCATCAGTCGTGTTATGCCGCATATCGTATCCAAAGAGCATCTTCAGTCGGCGCAGCGATTCAAGCAGACTTTTGCCAGATTTAATCAGGCCAAGGATCTGATCAGTGTCGGCGCCTACGTCGCAGGCTCTGATCCAGATACCGATTACGCGATAGAGAGAATTCCCGCCATGCGCAAGTTTTTACAGCAAGGTTTGACCGAGAATGCCTCGTTTGCCGATAGTGAGGTTTTGCTGAAAACTGTGTTACGACGAGAACCGGGCAGGCCACCGGCGGCGCCCCAGCAGGGTCTGGTAACCTCGAATGCACAGTAAACCTTGACGTGCAGGGCCCCTGGCGCTGCAAGGAGAAACGATGGTAAAACGATCGGTGCGATTGCAAACAGTGTTGGATCTGGCTGACCGAAATGAGACCGCAGCGCGTGAGGCATTAGCCAACGCCCAAAAGGAGTTAAACGACGAGCAGCTCAGGCTGCGACAACTGGACGCTTATATGTGCGATTATCAGACTAGAATTCGTGGCGATGGCCAGGCCAATATCAGCGTGATGCAATATGCCAATTTCCAGGGTTTTATCCATCAGTTGGGGATCGCGCTCGAGCAGCAGCGAAAAAAGCTGGACTTCTTGCGCCAGCAGGTCGATGTCTGCACCCAGAACTGGCGCTTAGCCCACGAGAAAACGAAAGGCATGAAAGACTACATTGCGGTCTGTCGCCAGGCAGAAAAAGCGGAGATGGATAAGCGCGAGCAACAAATGCTCGATGAATTTTCTCAACTGCGCAACAACTATCATTCTGAGTGATCGGACTCGGTTTGGTATCGGCTGTTCGTGGTGCGGGAAAATTCGTTGGTATTTTTAGCAATATTTCGATTTGCGGCTAGAGTTACTAGGGAATAGAAAGATCATTTTGTTAACTGACAAGCACCTTGTTTTGTCTTAACTGATTGACTGAAAAAGGTATTGGAAGTTGTTGATGGTTGTTTGTCAACGACAATCCGATAGATTGGCGGGACGTTGAATGAGTGACGAAAACGTGCTCGTACTGGAAAAAAGTATGGGCATAACGAACGCTGAGGCGTTGGCAAATTCGCTGACGCAGCTTTTTGGCGCTGGGGCCGCAGTCAGTATCGATGCAGCGGGTGTCGAACGAATCGATACAGCCACAGTGCAACTTATTTATTCCTTTGTATCCAGTATGCAGCAGTCGGGTGTCAGAGTTGAAATATCGGAGCCATCGGAAGCATTCTTGAGTGGTGTTTCTTGTTTAGGGTTTGCAAGTCATTTGGGTTTTGAGGTAAGAGAACAATGACCAAGATATTAGCCGTTGATGATTCCGCTTCAATGCGACAAATGGTCAGTTTTACGTTGCAAGGAGCGGGTTATGAGGTTCACGAAGCCGCTGACGGCCAACAAGCGCTAGATAAAGCGAAAGCGCAACAATTCGATTTGGTTTTGTCCGACATCAATATGCCGGTCATGGATGGGATTTCGCTGATTGAAAATCTGAGGTCCCTGGCGTCATACAAATTCACCCCGATTCTAATGCTGACTACGGAATCCGCCGGCGATAAAAAAATGGCAGGCAAAAAGGCAGGAGCGACTGGCTGGATAGTCAAGCCGTTCAATCCGGATCAGTTAGTGGCGACGATCGAGAAAGTACTGTAACAGTAAGTATGCCGACAAGTGTGACTGTCAGTTGTGGTGTCAGTGAATGGTGGCGTTACGATGGTAATGTCCGGAGTTGATCTGTCGCGGCCTGTTTTTATGCACTTGGGAAGCCGGGTAATACTATGGGTATAGATCTCAGTCAGTTTCATCAGGTTTTTTTTGAGGAGAGTTTTGAAGGGCTGGATGTGATGGAGTCGGCTTTGTTGCAGCTCGGTGTCGATGATATTGATCCGGAGACCCTCAATGAAATTTTTCGCGCCGCGCACTCGATAAAAGGCGGGGCAGGCACCTTCGGGTTTACCTATGTTGCCGAGTTTACGCATGTTTTAGAAACCCTGTTAGACCAGATTCGTTCCGGGAATCGGGCGCTGGCAAACGCTGATGTCGAACTGTTATTGCAGTCCGTGGACTGTGTCAGAAGTATGATCCAGTCCCTGGAGGCGGGCGAACAAATTGCAACGGCAGACTCTGATTGGCTGAAAACCCAGTTTGAGCGGATTTTGTATGGTACAGAGACGTCATCAGAGAATGTTTCTGGTCAACCTGGGTCACCGGCCCAGGCAGCGGCGTCTGCTGGCGTGAAAAAGTGGCGGATTTTCTTCAAGCCGGATAGGGATATTCTAAAAACTGGCAACGAGCCGCTCAGAATGTTTCGGGAATTGGCGAAAATGGGTTCGCTTTCTGTTGTGGCTGATGTCGAAAATGTGCCGGCCATCGCCGCTATCGACCCTGAATCCTGTTATCTGAGCTGGTCGATAGAGTTGATTGCAGATGTCGATCGACCGGCGATCGAAGCCGTGTTTGAATGGGTTGTCGATGAGTCTGAGTTGAACATTGAAAGCCTGGAAGTGACTTCTGATCCGGATGCGGATTGGTATCCCGAACCACTGGCCAGCCCGCCACCTATAGTGAATGTGCCTATCGGGCCGGCGGCCCGATCTGACAGTGCGGTGTGGCCGCCTGCCGCAGCGGCAAAACCCAAAAAGCAGGATGTTTCTTCGATCCGAGTGGGCATAGACAAAATTGACAGCTTGATCAATATGGTTGGTGAATTGGTCATCACCCAATCGATGTTAGGCGAGCTGAGTCGAGACTTTGACATCAGCAAGTTGCCCAGGTTGCTGGAAGGACTGGAACAGTTGGATCAGAATACGCGAGAGCTTCAGGAAAGTGTGATGCGGATACGGATGCTGCCCATCAGCTTTACGTTCAGTCGTTTTCCTCGCCTGGTTCATGATTTAAGTCGGCAAACAGGGAAAAAAATCGAGTTGCAACTATCTGGAGAGCAGACAGAGCTCGATAAAACGGTGCTGGAGAAAATGGGTGATCCGATAGTGCATCTGGTAAGAAACTCTCTCGATCACGGTATAGAAATGCCGAATGAGCGGGTCGCTGCCGGCAAAGCGGAAACCGGTACCATTACGCTCGACGCTTACCACCAGGGCGGCAACATTGTCGTTCAAGTCATCGATGACGGGCGAGGACTCGACCGCGATAAAATACTGGCCAAGGCAATAGAAAAAGGTCTGGTAAGCGAAGCAGACCCGCTTACCGATCAGCAAATCTACGAGTTGATTTTCAGGCCCGGCTTCTCGACTGCGGAGACCATTACCGGTATTTCCGGCCGAGGGGTTGGCATGGATGTCGTACGCAAGAATGTTCAAGAGCTGAATGGCTCGGTCGAGGTAGAGTCTGAACCGGGCAAAGGAAGTGTTTTTACCATAAGGTTGCCGCTTACCCTGGCGATTCTGGACGGTCAGCTTATTCGAGTGAGTTCGCAGACATACATATTGCCACTGATCGCTATTGTCGAGTCCATTCCAAGAGATCCGACTATGGTGCACAGTGTCGCTGGCGGCGCGGAGGTATTCAAGCTGCGAGATGAGTGTGTGCCGATTCTTCGCCTCGACAGTATCTTGAATATTGAGCCAAGGCAGCAGGAAACGGCAGAAAGCCTGTTGGTGATTGTCGAAGGCAACGCCATGAAAGTGGCTCTTCTGGTTGACGATTTGCTCGCTCAGCAACAGGTGGTTATCAAAAGTCTGGAGGAAAACTACAAACGAGTCGAAGGTGTGTCGGGGGCGACCATATTGGGTGACGGTACGGTAGCGCTCATTCTCGACATTGCCGGTTTGATCAAGCTGGCTGGTGTTCGGCGCGATAGTTATAAGTCGCTGAATAAAGGGGGCAATCAAGCGGCGTGAGACTGTTTGAGTGACAATTGCGCGCCGGCCAGGATTGGAATATCCAATTATGTATGAAGTTAGCGAAGCGACGAGTGAACAGCCCGGGCAAACTGGTGGCCCGTCATTTGACCCATCCGAGCAATATTTGACGTTTTTCATGGCAGGCGAGGAATATGGTGTTACCATTCTGAGTGTCCAAGAAATTCGCGGCTGGCAAGACGCCACCTGTATACCCAATTCGCCAGACTATATAAAAGGCGTTATCAATTTACGGGGGACTGTCGTGCCTGTTATCGATCTGCGCGAGTGGTTTGGAATGAAGCATCTGACTTATGGGCCGACTACCGTTGTCATTGTGCTTAAGGCGATAACACAAAACGGTTCGACAAAGGTAATGGGGATCGTTGTCGATGCGGTTTCCGATGTGCATTACTTCACCGCCTCCGCGATACAGCCATCGCCTGAAATGGCCGACAATAGAAAAACGGCCTTTGTCAAAGGTCTGGGAAGCGTTGATGACAAAATGGTTATATTGTTGGATATCAACGCTATCCTGCTCGATGAATAAAATGGGTCGGGGTGAGATTGTTGGTGGGGTATCGGGTGTGTCTTCAGTTGTTCCAATGGTTAGTTGTTCAGGGGCTGGTTAAAGAGTGTGAAAGACAATAATGCAATAGCGAGTCGGGAGTTCCCGATAACAGACGTCGATCTAGACCGTATTCAAAGCCTTGCTTATGACTTTACCGGTATTGTGCTGGGGAATAATAAGAAAGACATGATATATGCTCGCCTGTCGCGGAGAATTCGCAGTTTGGGTTTGAGCAACTTTGATCAATATTGTGATCTTCTGGATCAGGCGTGTAGCGTTGAACAGAGCAATTTTATCAACGCGATCACGACTAACCTGACTGCTTTTTTTCGAGAGAACCACCATTTCGATTATCTTCGCGATACGGTGATACCTGAGCTGAAAGAAAAGAATAAGTTGTCCCGCAAGCTTAGAATCTGGTCTGCTGGCTGTTCGACCGGTGAAGAGCCATATAGTCTCGCCATTGTGCTGAACGAAGCGATCGACATAAAGAGTTGGGATGTCAAGATTTTGGCCACAGACCTGAATAGCGATGTGCTGGGGCATGCTCAAAATGGTGTCTATGATGTGTCTCGGATCGAGTCCATTGATTCCGGGCTAAAAGAGAAATGGTTTTTAAGGGACGCCGGTAACCCGGAATTGGTAAAAGTCAAGCCTGCGTTGTCCCGGCCAATCAGTTTCAAACGATTGAATCTGCTTGAAGGGTGGCCGATGAAAGGGAGATTTGACGTGATATTCTGCCGCAATGTCGTTATTTATTTCAACAAGGATACCCAGCGAATACTGTTTGATCGCTATGCGGATATATTGGCTGACGGAGGCTATCTGTTTATCGGCCATTCCGAGACTTTGCATCGGGTATCGGATAGATTCGAGTCGTTGGGAAGAACCATTTACCGCAAAAAATGTTGATGGGCTGGCGACGTTAGGGAGACCTGATCGTTATAGAGCGATGTTTATAGAGTAATGGCAATGTTGAAAAAAGCCTCGACAGCGCCTCGGGCGATTGTTGGCTTCGAGCATATCAATCGATACTGGGATAGCAAAATGGCTGTCAACGCGGCCAAAATCCTGCCTGGCGAGTTCTACGTAAGCCAGTGTGGAGAAATGATTGTCACTGTTTTGGGCTCCTGCGTATCGGCGTGCGTGCGAGATCGCGTCCTGGGCGTAGGTGGTATGAACCATTTTATGTTGCCGGTCCAGAGTGAGCATGCAACGGAACGATGCGGTTCGAGTGCCATCAGTTCTGTAGCGCGTTATGGCAACTGGGCCATGGAGTTTCTGATTAACGAGATACTGAAACTGGGCGGTAAAAAAGAACGGCTTGAAATAAAGGTTTTTGGTGGTGGCAAAGTGCTGGGTATGAGTGGCACCAGCATTGGCGAAAGAAACGTGGCATTCGTCAAGCACTTTTTGTGCAAAGAAGGCCTAGCCATCCAGGCGATGGATGTGGGTGGCCTCTATCCGCGCAAAGTTTTGTATTTTCCGGATACCGGAGCGGTCAAGGTGAAAAAGCTGAAAAGCGTGCGAAACGACACCATCGCTTGCAGGGAAGAAAAATACAGTCATCGGATACAAGTGAATCCCAAAGTGGGCGATATCGAATTGTTTTAAGCATCGATAGCTTCTATTCCCTTGTCAGCGATGACACAAGCAAAGTCATAGCCACTATCCACTACCTAACAGTCTGCATTTTACTGTGTATTCCTAGCGTGGCATCGGCAAATGCTGGTGTTCCCTGTTTTTTTGGCTATGCCTGCGCTTGGGTTGTCGATCATTCCGATTATTGTCATTGAGGCAATCATGACAAACACCGTATGCGCCGCGCTTAATTCAGGCGTTATATTCAATCGGGTCGAAATCGCTATGTTGACCGCTCGGTATGACCATGGTTATACTTCAAGAATGAAAACAGCAATTTCGATACCAGATAAAATTTTTAATTCAGCTGAGGCGCTCGCACAGCGGCTAAGGGTTAGTCGAAGCGAGTTATATACCAAGGCCGTAGAAGATTACTTAAAACGCAATAAAAATCAAGGAGTTACAGAGATTCTTAATGATGTTTACAGAGAGGGTTCGAATAGCTTGGACGATGAACTTTATAGCATTCAGTCTCAATCTGTAAGCAAGGATGAGTGGTAATGAAAAAAGGGGAAATTTGGTGGGCTTCTCTCGGAGAGCCACGAGGTTCTGAGCCTGGCTTTAGGCGTCCCATTGTAATCGTATCGTCAAATGCTTTTAATGACAGCGCTATAAATACCATTTTAGCTGCTGTAATCACTTCTAATACTCGATTGGCTGATGCGCCAGGAAATATAAGCTTATCAAAGCGTATGTCTAAACTATCCAAAGAGTCGGTAATAAACATCAGTCAAATTATCACTGTAGATAAAGCTTATCTGGACGAACGAGTATCGAAATTGAACCGACAATTTCTTGGTGCTCTTGATGAAGGCTTAGCGTTGGTGATGGGCCTGTAACATAATCGGGTAGCCGAGGGTCTCTAACCCTCAGCCCTCACAACACCCTGCATGCGGCTCCGCACAAGGCGTTTCACTCAAGAATGGTGAAGCTTAATCCAACCTCACGCAATGAATAAAGCCCCCCAGATTTCAAGTAGTCGTTAGCAGAGCCTGATTGATCCCTGGAGTTTTAGCACTACTAATCACTCTCAGGGTTGCCCCAGAGAGCGCTATCGGTTTTCATCCTATTCGTTCTTCTTTGTTGATGAGTTTAAAGGAGCCAAGGTACTTGTATACCAGAACCTTACTGGTTGTTGACTGATCGCTTGTTAAGCAGATCTCCCCAGATAAGAGCATGAACTGTCCCTGCACAACTGCATCATTTACGGTGGCCGTTAGATCACAGGGCTTCATCGTCTGGTGCCAATTCGCCTCCAGCCTACGCCTCATATGATGTTTTTGTTCATCAGCTCGCAGTTTTGCGTCCGGCCTCCTTCAGACCAATCCTCGCGGATTAGCCCTTGCCATTCGCTAGTAGTTATCATCTAATAGCGATATTAATCGCTAAGGATGGTGACCTTCCTACAGAGGACTTTCACCTCATTAGTTCATGCCCATACTGGGCGTACCCAAATAATCAAGGCGGCGCCTGGTGGCGCGCCTTATTAAAGTGTTAGCTGGTATTAAGAACTGAGAGATAACGAAATGAAAAATGTGCAATTGGACCATAGCGCACATAAGGCTACATCTAAAAAGTATTCTGTATGCTATTT
>PDWJ01000631.1_pt1 | contig 58592 bp, 50 predicted proteins | sample 1430881 | NCBI WGS metagenome assembly PDWJ01 (sample SAMN01162460, study PRJNA174530) | Oral metagenome, whole genome shotgun sequencing project. | biome: Marine environment; feature: Marine mammal; material: Swab sample of the gingival sulcus; isolation source: swab sample of gingival sulcus...
ACATTCTTTTTCAAATTAACGCTGCGTCAGACTATTTATTTTCTTTTTTAATTTGGGAAAAATCTGTATATCTTACGTCTTGAATTTGGGAAATAACAGCAAGTCAACCGTGGTTTCCTCGTGCCTGTTCCCATTTGTCCGGTTTACCGAAAAACAGCCGATTAATTGTTCCTGCCCCCAAAGTCAAATTGTTATTATAGATGTGCCGGCCTGGTGTTATTGGCATTGGTAATGGAGACGGGTATCTGAGATATGGTGCTGACTGGAAACGCAAAAACCTCACCCGAAACCGCGCATTTAAGGCATCCGGCGAACACTTACCGCCTGTGCGTTACAGGAGGTCGGCCGCTTTCACCCCGTGAACAGGGACGACCGTTTTACCCAGTAAAAAGGGACCCGCGTTTTACATAGTGGCCCAAAAAAAGTATGATTATTGGTCATCCGGAAATGACCAATTGCTGGATAGACACCATTCAAAGATTTTTAATATAATGATTCTTCTGACAAGAACGACAGAGCGCTTATGATCCGATACGATTCAAATTTATGGCAGCGGTTTGAGTACAATGACACGCCTATCTACCTGCAGCCGGACACCCCGCTGTGGCTGATTCCCAACCCATCTGGAGATGCTTTTCTTCAAGGTCATGCCCCGGTGGATATTGACGCAGGCCGGCCTGATCCGTTGTGGGCCGTTCGGTCCCGCCGGTTGCTGGATGAAATGGACATTGCTTCGCCACCATTCTATCCGGGACGGTCGGAATTTTTACCCCTCGACCGCCTGGAAGAATGCTGGTTTCATATTACCGATCGGTGCAATCTGAGCTGCCGGCACTGCCTGTTTTCCTGCTCCCCCCAATCGCGTCGAACCCTTTCCATGGAGGCGTTCAGTCAAGGATTCCGGCAGAGTTTCGACATGGGTGCACGCATCTTTTTTCTCACCGGTGGCGAACCCATGATGCATCCGGAATTCGATGAGATCTGCCGCACGGTTCTGACCTACAGCGAACAGAACCACCTGGTGCTGCTCACCAACGGATTGCTGCTGAAAGAGCGGTGGTCCTGCTTGAAGGCGCTGCCTTTGGAGCGACTTCATCTGCAAATTAGCGTGGACGGCGACAAGGAAATTCACGACCGGGTGCGCGGGACGGGAAGCTACAACCGGATGCTCGGTTCCCTGGCCCTGGCCGCCGAGAAGGGGATCGATACCAATCTAGCCATGGCCGTGGATCGGAAAAATTTGCAGCAGATGACGCACCCGGTGGGTCTGGCAAAGACCTACGGCTTGCCAAGCGTCCACTACCTGTGGCTGCTGGTTGTCGGCAAGGCGCAGCCGGATGCCTTTGTGTCCGCCGATGCATTGTTCGATGGACTCATGGCCGCCAATGACCATGCCCGTGCGGCCGGTGTGGAAATCGACAATCTCACGGTCCTTGCCGGACGGGTATTCTCTCCGCCGGGCACCCGCCACGATCTGGGCGGCGGCGGGTGGACCTCCCTTGCCGTAGGGCCGGACGGAAGGATTTATCCCACACCGGCCCTGGTGGGCCAGGCCGCGGCCTGTGGCGGCCACTTGCAGGATGGATTGGAAACCGCCTGGCGCAACAGCGGCACCTTTGCCGGGCTGCGGGCCTTGTCCGTGGCCACCAACCCCGACGAAGCCGCCGATCCGCTGCGGTTTATCGTGGGCGGCAGCGATATGGATCACAGCTATACCGCCGGCGGGCAGTTCTGCGGGGCTGATCCGTATCGGCCCCTGTACCGTCGGCTGGCCCTGTGGATGATGTCCGATGCGGCCCAAAAGATACCGGAGACGCCGTTGCCCCAGGTCCGAATTAAAATGGGCGATCGGCTGCTCTCCTGCGACAATGGCGGCAATGGTGTCAGTTTGATCCATTCCAATTGTGTGCTTTCCATTGCCCAGACCCGGGCAGTGGTGGGGGCGTTTTATGCGGACGCTGCCATCACGCCCAACACAGACATCCTTAATCCGGTTTGCTATGGTCTTGCCGAAATCGATCACATTCCGGAATCGGCCAGGGTGCGATCTTACGGCTGCGGGAGCCCGGTGATGGATGCAGCGGTCGTGCCCGGTGAAGTCCTCGTAGACATCGGGTCCGGGGCAGGGGTGGAGTGCTTTATCGCCGCCCGGAAAACCGGCCCCACCGGTCGTGTCTTCGGTATCGACATGACCGACGACATGCTGGCCCTGGCCGAAGGATCCAGCGGTGCGGTTTCAAAAAAACTGGGCTATGCCAATGTTCGTTTTAAAAAAGGTTTTTTAGAGGCCATTCCGTTGGCGGATGCAACCGCCGATGTCGTTATTTCCAATTGTGTGATTAATCTCTCCGAAGACAAACAGCGAACTTTTGGTGAAATTTTTCGCATTCTGAAGCCAGGTGGCCGCCTGGTGATTTCGGATGTCACCACGGACAGCCTGCCACCTGCGGCCATCCTGAACGACGCCAAACTGCGCGGTGAGTGCATTTCCGGCGCCATGGTACAAAACCACCTGGTTGGACTGCTCGAATCCGTCGGTTTCCAGCGTATCCGATTTCTCAAACGATTTTTTTACCGTGAAGTGCAGGGGCACCCATTTTATTCGCTGACATACACGGCCTATCGGCCAGGTGGTGGTCAGGCGTTCCGACCCGCCATTTACCCCGGGCCTTTTGCGGCCCTGATCACGGATGGCGGCCGCGTGATTTTACGGGGTGAGAAAACGGAAATTCGTGACAGTGCTGTGTCGGGAGAAGATGCTCACCTCTTTTTGCTGGACGCTCAGGGTGATGTTCTGGGCCCACAGGGAGAAAATACCTGTGCTTGTTATGTGCCACCGGAAGAAAATCCGCCTTCATCTGAACCATCGCACCCGGCCACACCGTCCGTTCGCCAATCCACCGGTTGCATGCAGTGCGGCAGCCCCCTTGCGTACCTGACCCATGACCGACCCATGGTCTGCACTTTTTGCGGGGAGACATTGCCGGCCAACGCCTGCTGCACCCAGGGCCATTTTGTCTGCGACCGCTGTCACAGTCAGGATGCCGATGCGGTGGTGCGCCGCATTTGTCTGACCTCCACGGAAACGGATATGATCACCTTGGTCAACACCATTCGCAGCCATCCGGCAGTACCGCTGCACGGCCCCGAGCATCATTTCGCCGTTCCCGGTGTGATCGTGGCCACCTATCGCAATCTGGGGGGAGACGTAGACGATGCGGATATCGCCACCGCCATGGACCGCGGAAAGGGGGTACCCGGCGGAAGTTGTGGTTTCTGGGGGGGCTGTGGCGCGGCGCTGGGGGCCGGGATTGGTTTCGGGGTAATCCTGAAAAGCAGTCCGATCACGCCGACACAGCGACAATTGGTTCAGGCCTTGACCGGAGACCTGATTTCCGGCCTGGGGTGCATTGAGGCGGCCCGTTGCTGTCAGCGCGAAATCTGGTCGGTTTTAAAAAAAGCGGCCGAGTTTTCGGCCCGCATTCTGCCGATCCCCCTGCAGGCCAACGGGCATACCCGCTGCCGGCAGATGCATTTGAATAGGGAGTGTCCGGGTAAAAGGTGTCCTTGGTTTGGGTAGTGGCCACCCGGTTTCACGATGAACCGGGGAATATTTCTAAAAACCGTCTGGAGCAGAAGCCGATTTTTTTTGGGGGCGTATGGTGATAGGGGCGTTGACCATTGGCGGACACAAAAATTTCCTATACATTATTGGGTTCAATCGGAATCGTTTTTCAACAGAATATCGATGACCTGCCGGAGATAGTCTGGGGCTTTATCCCGGTCGAAACGACATGCACCGGCACCACGATGTCCCCCGCCCCCGAAAGCAGACAGCATTGCCCCGACATTTACCCGGCATCCACGGTTCAAAATGCTGTGCCCGACCCTGATGCTGGCCTGATGTTTTTCTTCGAAAAGAATTTTTACATTTACGGTACAATCGGGAAACAGGGAATAAACCAGAAACCGGTTGCCATTGGGAGCCGGGTGCAGATGCCGAAAATCGGTGACGGACACATGGCCGGTCATGGTTGTGTTCGCAACAAGCGCCTTTTCATAGGCAGCGTTGGCCGCAACCACCCGATGGCAGCGTGTTTTTACCTGTGGGTCGTCCATTATCTGATCAATGGACCGAGATCGCAACAATGTGATCAGGTGTTCCCAGTAGCTTGACTCCCCTGGTTCACGATCGACAATGGTCATGGACAGCAATACATAGGGGTAGTTTTCGGGGTGCAGAATTTCATCCAGAGTCAAATTGGCGGAATCGATACGGTCCGTATGGTGAATCAATTCCGTATAATCGCGATCCAGCTTGTAACGGTAGAATTCGTGAACGACACCCGCCGCCGAGGGTGCGATTTTGAAGGCGCCCTCCACGGGCTTGGATGGGGTATTGGAGTAATGGTGATCGAACCACAGAAGGCAGTTTTCATGATACGGCAGGTTAGCCACAACGTCTCCGGTACGGACATCCACCCTTCCATGCTGCATGTCACTGGGCTGGACCCACAACACCGGTAACGTTATCTCCAACGCATCCATCAGGAGTGCAGCGCACACCACGCCGTCGAAATCGGGCCGGGTCACCACTCTCATCGTTTTCATGCTGCCGCTCCAAGGCCTTGCTATTTTGTATCCGCCCGAAAATCGCCAGATTGGCCATTTTCGGATGGGCACGCGTTAACAATTCTGTATCAGTATTCCCGTATTACCGCAATAGCCGGCCCGGTGAGGTGCAGGATGATTTTATTTTATACGGCTACCTCCCAGTTTCAGGTCATTGTGTTTCTGGAAAGAGCGTATGACACTTTATAAAATCCGGGAGGCGGTTGCCTTCTGGATCTGCTATTTAATTCAAATCAATACCATATAGAATCAAACCCCACAAATCTCATTTTTTATTATTTTGTACCCTAACGGGAACGCCAGGGGTTATGCGACGATGGGGTTCATTTCGTATTGTATCCAAACGCCACGGTATGCAGGACGTTTTTCCAATGCGCAGCCCTATAAAGAACGTAGTCCTTGGTCGACGACAGGTCGCAGACCTCAAGAATCGAGAACTGGAAATTGAATTGATAATCGCCGATTTCACGGCTCAGAAGTTGGCGCAAGGGTTTAACGCCTGCGTGACCATTGATGGCGAACGAAACCCATTGATGCCAGATGGTGTCGCCGCCATGGGCGTTGCCGACAAACAGTTTACCGGTTTTCCGGTCCGTGAGCAGATAGACCCCGCTGACGTTGCTCAAAGCCGCTTTCCATTGGGGACTGTTTTTTCTGACGACGGTTCGCAACAACCGATAGGACAGGTTCACGGCATTGTAACCAGGGAAATCGGAAACCCGCATTCGTTTTTCGCGGATTTCGGATACCAGCAGTTTGTCGATGTGGTTTATACCGATCAGATACGAGGCGATAAACCGCTTGCGGAATTGAACGACGACCCGCCCGGAAAGGTGATCAAGGCCGGACATCTCCTTGGTACCGTATTCGTACCAAGTTTTGTTTCCCGATTTGCGGTGCTTGACCCCCAGAACGTGATAAATACCGGCAAAGAGCCATTTGTCATCCCCTATGTGAATCAGTGAGATGATCTCATCGCAACGAAAATTCTGTTGGCTCTGGTGTTCTTGCCAGGATTTGAAGCGGCCTTCGAAAAAAGCCTCCAGGGGAGAATCGTCCTTGCCCGCCGCACAGTGAATCTTGTAGCTGCTGAGGTATACGCCGGAAATTTTGAGCAAGTCGATGAGTTTGATCATGTTTCGCTCCGAGCCAAAGTTCATACTTATCCGGGAATGATCGATCTGCCCGTTGCTTTATGCGAAAACGACGATTACATAGTGTCTGTCCAGAAATAGGCAAATTGGGTTGAGATCAAGGCTTTCGAACATTTTTACCGGAGGCATATGGTTGATATTCCGGGGATAAAAATGTTCGTATAACGCAGATATCGGGCATATTGGCCATTTCCGGATGGGCACTACCTAAAATCGCCTTTTTTAACTTTTATTACCATCCTTTAGCCCGATTGGGTGATGGCGTCAATGGCACATCGCCGGGCAGCGATATTTTTTGAAATTATTTCTACGCGAACCTTAGCGCTCGAAATGGATTTTAAACTGATTCAGGACCGCCGGATCGAAATCTTCGATGCCCTGTGTCCGCTCCAAAAAGGTTTTGACGGCACCGGCTGCGGCAGCATAGTTTTCCATGACCGTCGCCAGTTTTGCCACCACCGGGTCATCTTCGCCCAATTGCCCGGCCACTTCACCCAACAATTGTTTTCCCTGATTGAGATGACGCCTGATGCCGGAAAAGGCATTTTTACGCATTTCGTATTTTTTTTGTTCGTTGTCGATGACCGGCAACAAACGTCTCACGGAAAATTCCACCAGGGCGTCCCGGGGCGCGTTGAAAGCCTGTGAAATCTCATCCAGTAAGGAAAGCGACTGCCTGCTGATTACATATGTTTTCTGCACCCGATTCTCGGCCCGGATGCGTGCATTTTGGACTTCTTTGGCGATGGCATTGAGAGAGGCGCTGTCTTGGGCCAAATGATCGAACAGCGATTTCTGTTTTATTCCCAATTGGGCGGCGACAATACTGATGGCTTCGATGCAGCCGGCTGAAAGCTTGAACGTGGCGCGGACCGACTGCCTTCCGCGAAGGCCTGAACTGGTGATGAAGGCAAGTGATCGGTTGGTTTGTTGACGTGGTTTGTGTGGCATTGTTTTTCTCCCAACCTATGTTTATTCGAACCGGCGGTTCCCGGTGCGATTTTATCGTTTCTGCTATCATACTCGAAAAAATTACCAATGACTATCTTTTTACAAAAATAATGCAATAAAAAAAGTACAGCCACATTATTGACATCAAACAATCGATTAATATTGTTTAGGCCAGGTCCACCAGATAAAACGATTAACGGAGGTATGGTGATGATTTACAGATCATTTTTCGGAGCACCCGGCCCACGGTTAAGCAGTTCTTTGACGGACACGGAGCGCATGCGGCGCCAGATGCAGAGGCTGCTGGATACATTCAATGAACGCTATACCGGCCTTGCCGGATCTGCTGGTGCGGGCGTCTATCCGGCGGTCAACATCACGGAGGACAACAGTGCCTACTATGTCAGCGCTGAATTGCCCGGCGTAAAATCGACCGACATGGACCTGAATGTAACAGCCAACCAGCTCACACTGGCCGGTGAACGCCGGATTTCCGAAGAGGCTGCCGACGCCCGTTATCATCGGCGTGAAAGGGAGGCCGGTCGGTTCTCTCGTGCGATCTCGCTCCCCGGCGATATCGATCCGGACGGGGTCAAGGCTCGGCTTGTGGATGGTGTTTTGAGCGTGACCATTCCCAAAGCCGAAAAAGCCAAACCCAAGCAGATCAACGTCCAGTAATTGAGGAAGGAAAATATCATGACAAACACCAACGAACTTCAAGTCAAGGAAAAACAGGCCTTAGCGACGCCGGCCGAACAGACGAAACCGGGGCCGGCGTTTACCCCCAACGTGGATATTTTTGAAACGGAACGGGAAATTACCTTGCTGGCCGATATGCCAGGTGTCAAGACCGAGGATTTGAATGTGGACCTTCGGGACGACACCTTGACCTTGACCGGTGATGTACGTGCGTCCGTGGCGACCCCCGGCGAACCGATTTATACGGAATACGAAACAGGTCGCTACTATCGGCAGTTCTCGCTCTCCGAGGTGATTGATCAGGACAGGATCGATGCCACACTCAAAGACGGTGTTCTGCGGCTGACCTTGCCCAAGGTCGCCAAGGCCACCCCCCGGCGAATTACAGTACAAGCAGGATAAGCGCCGAACAATGGCCTGACTTCAGCGTCCTTCTTGACATCATACGACCGCGTTTTTGTTCTTCAACCGTCAACTAGGACTGCGCAATGAAGGCAGCGGTATCCTTCATCAACTGCTCCATGAGCATATCGGGTACGGTCGGCGCCTGGGACAGGCCAACGGCTTGCATGATCAGGCCGGCCTCCTCCTGGGTTAGAATTCCCTTTGGAATTGCTTCGCTGTAGACCCAAACGCCGGCCTCGGCGGCACCTTTGGGAATATCGAGTCCGGCTCGATCCGCCGCCGTGGCCAATTGGGCGGAGATCAGCAATTCCAGTGCGGACGTATGCAGCCCCTGGCCCATCAGCAGTTTGGCGCCGTCGAATTTCTCCTTGGCCATGGCCGCCAGGCGGGAAGGACCACCGGTGGAGATCTTGTCCTGCCCGGCATCATAATAGGTTTGCACCTGGGCCAGGGGGGATGTTGCACCAAGCCGGTTCAGGCTGTTCAGTGTCATCTGGTCGATCAGGGCCACGGGTATTTTCCGGGAAAGGTCGATGGCCACTTGTTCCGCTTTTCCATCAATGCGATCGATCACGACGATCAGAGATCCTTGGGAACCGAAAATCCGTTCGATTCGGGGACCGAAGGCTTCCTGTAGTCCCTTGATGCAATCGCGCATGGCCTCGTCCAGGGGGCGGTCCTTGGTCTCACCTGGTTGCATATCTGTCGATTGGGCATCATCCGTCTCCAACCCTTCCAACCGCTCTTGCGGTCCGGCTTCCCTGGGTGGCGCCAGTTCCTCAATCAGGGTGTCGAGCATTTTTTTAGATACACCCACCACATCTTCCGTGGCATCTTCCTTGACCACATTGTCAAACAGGTTTTGTTTGTTGTTTACCAATGCAAGGACCTGTTCTTCATATGCAGCGGCCGCCACCAGGGTGATGATCTGAACGCTTTTTTTCTGGCCCAGCCGATGGATCCGGGCGTTGCGCTGTTCCAGTACGGCTGGATTCCAGGGCACATCCATATTGATCAGCGCGGATCCGGATTGCAGGTTCAAGCCCACGCCGCCGGCGTCGGTGGAGACAAACACCTGCACGGCGTCGTCATCCCGGAAACGATCCATCAGTTCACCCCTTTTGGCCGTAGGAACTCCGCCATGCAGCCGCACATATCCCAGCCCCATTTTTCGCAACCGTTTTTCCACCATCTGGGTCATCAGTTCCCAGCAGGAAAACACAACGGCCTTGAGTCCCGACTGAATGCAGATTTCATCCAGCAGATCCGTCATTTCATCGATTTTGGGACTGCCTTTGGTCTCCTTGTCCACCAGACCGGCAGCGTTGCAGGCCATGCGGGCCTGCTGAAGCGCTGCAATCAGGCGGTTTTGCTCGGTGGGCGTCAATGGTCTGCGCTTGGCGATGGTCGCCAACTGGCCGGCCTTGGACATGGCATCGTCATGGAACTCGCGCTGCTTGGCCGTCATGGGAACATCAAGCCGTTGAACGATGCGGTCGGGCAGTTGATCGCTGACAATGCCGCGGTCCCGGCGCAGCATGACAGCCGCCAGGCGTTTGCGAAGGACGGACAGGTTCCGGTAGCCCAGGATCTTGCCCCTTTCGTCGGTGACATGAAAATCCACCATATAGCGCCAAAGGGGGCCCAGGATTTTCGGATCCACCACCTGCATCAGGCTGTACAAATCCTCCAGGCGGTTTTCCAGGGGCGTACCGGTAAGCACAAACGCATAGCGGGAGGGAATGAGCTTGACGGCTGAGGCAATTTTTGTGCGCCAGTTTTTAATGCGCTGGGCCTCATCTAAAATGATGAGGTCCGGTTGCAGGACCTCGTTGATCATGCTCAAATCTCGCAGGACTAACTCGTAATTGATGACGAAAAAGGTCTTGTCGCGACGGTATTGCACCCCCCTTTTGGGGGGCGGCCCCTGGATGATCTGGCATTGCAAGTCCGTGAATTTGGCGATCTCCCTGGCCCATTGCTGCTTCAAAGAAGCCGGACAGATGATCATGATGGTGCGGATGTTTTCGTGGTTTTTCAGCCAGACGGCCGCTGAGATTGCCTGCAGGGTCTTTCCCAGCCCCATGTCGTCGGCCAGCAAGGCACGCCCGTTGCCGGCCAAAAAGCCGGTGCCTTGAATCTGATATGGATACAGCCTTGCGTTGATGCCCGGCAGTTTCCCCCGGCTATCTTCGATCTGGCGCAGGATTTTTTCGGATCTAAGCCTTTGGCTCGCCTCGGCCGCCAGTTGGTGGGCCCAATTCAAGGCATCTTCTCCGATGTGAATGTCCTCGCGGTCTTCCACCTGGGCCGCAAAACGAAAAAAGGCTTCCGGCATGCGCCCTGAAAAGTCACCGGATGGTGTAAAATAGTCATCCAGCAGCCTGCTCAGCCCGTCGGCCATGGATGGGTTGCGATGCACGGCCAGGATGGGGGCCTGGGGCCTGTCCCATGCCAGGTATACATAAGGTATCGGCGCCGGTTGGTCTTTGAATTTTTTATAATCGGGATGTTTTCTGATTTTATGCAGGGCGGCCTCAATATGCTTGCAGGTGCCCAGCTGGTTGTTGGCAAAATCCGGGCAGGAACAACAATTGGCCCGTTTATGAAGGTTGCGGATGGTCACCCGGTATTGGCGGGGAAAAGGGCTTTTGCCGGCAATGGATGCGGCCGACCAATTGCCGAACCAGGGTTGGCCGCCCGCGGCCTCGACCGTTACCTCGGATTTGCCCCTTTTGATACGGTCGTTGATGGCGGTATCCGTGGCGCTTAGAATGCCGTCGGCTGTCTGGCGGTGATCCGTATAAGCATATAAGGCCGCCACCATATGGGCGCAGATGCCATCGGCGCCGTCATCACAATTGCAATGGCAATGAAGCCGGCCGCTGGAATCGGATTCAATTTCGACGTCCAGGGGAAAATCGGACCGCTCTTCATCTTCCACTTGGGCCCAAAGGTTTGTGTCGTCCCGATCCAGGCCGATCACACGGTTTTCCTTGAAAAAGACCAGCCCTTGATGGATGACGGATCGTTCGGCGATTTGTTGAAGCGCTTCGTGATCGTAAATAAATGGATCTTTGTTGTCCGGTATGGCGTGCGTCGTCATGGTGATTTCCTGTCTGTTACGAAATTATCAACTTTCAACCCGGAAAAACCGCTCCTCAAACTCCGGCCGTTCGGTATAGGGGCATCATCTCTCCATCTTCCTGCCAGGCGGGCAACCATGTAATCCAGGTTCTCCACCGGATGTTGAGTCATTTGCGGATCATTTCGTGGATGAGATCAATCAGAGCCAGGCTGATGCCGTGTCCCTTGGCGATGAATGCATCGGCGCCGTTTTCCAGGGCCAGGGTTTCGGCCGCCACAGGATTGATGCGGGACATTACGGCGACGCGTGTGTCGGCATCGGCCTCCTTGATGGATGCAATGAACGCCAGACTGGCCTGGGGCGGATCCGGGAGGTCGATAAAGATTACGTTCGGTCGGTAGCTCCGCATTTTTTCGACTGCCTGTTCGATGTTTTCGGCCCCCATCACGTCGACCAATGTCTCATGGGTCTCAATGGCTGTCTTCAATTCCTGGCGATCCAGTGCCGACGGCTCGACAATGAGTACTTTCTTGCGATTGAACATGGTTGCCTCCTGTCTCCGCCGGTGCTGGCAGGCGGCTGAGTGGATGTTGCTGTTTCTATATGGACCTGCTGGCAGTATAGGAACGGAAAATTTGTTTCATCTCCATTCCCTATCGCATTCGGAGTCTTGGGCGCAATGGCCAGTAACCGGCAAGAAGCATCATGTCTTATGCAATCGACCTCCTATTGTGAAAAATGATACCTCTTCCTGGGAACCCATCCTTGGCCAATACTTGCTTATTCAAAAGCGAGACTACCAGCGATCCAGATCCGCCGGGATGGCGCCGGCAGGAATGCGCCTGGACCGGATCCGGACCCCGATGTAGCCACCTTCCAGAAACACGCTGACCAGGCGTTTTTTACGCAGCAAGATCATCTGAATCATGCGTGAACCGTGATCCTTGGTCGATTCGTCGATCAAATCGTCATAGGTGTGGATCCGGACCCCGTCGTATTTGAGGATGATGTCACCCGCCTTGATATCCAGCGACGCGGCCTGGGTCTCTTCGATGACCTTGATGACCTCTATGACGGTCACCCGTTTAACGGTATCGGAAGGGCTTGGTTGTTTGGCGGATATCGCCGGCGATCCGTCCCCGGGAAAGACGGTTACCTTGATCAGTTGGTTTTGAAGGTACTCGCAAGCGTAATTCCGGGCTCCCAGATAGCGCAGCACGCTTCGTACCAGGTGTTCGGAAGATCGTGCCGACACTGAGAAATCGACGGACCGTCGGCGATCCGCCTGAAAACCCACGATGTCGATGGCCAGGTGTTCGGTGATGGCATCAAGGACTTCGCCCAGGGGCGCGTCGTGAGCTTCGACGCGCAGCTCATTGTCTCTCAGATCGATTTGCAGATGGTCGATGGCTTCACCCCTGGTGTCTGAAGCCAGTGCCGCTGAGACCGTTACCATTAAGATCAGGCCTGCAAGAAAACAGACGATAATAGCGTAAAGTTCGGTCATTCCCTTCAAACGGCATTTTAACATGCCATCTGGATAAACGGAATTCCCCGATAGATCAACTTTTTCTTTAAGCAGTGTCCGTTTTCTTTAAACCACATGAGCATGCGACATAAGTGACAGGGAGTCACCGCATGGCGAACCGTGCCTTTTACGCCAATACCCCCTCCAGCCGTCCCCGGATAATCGCCTCGGCATCTTCAATGATCCCGTCTATCAATTCCCGGCAGGTGGGGATGTCATGGATCAGTCCGGCCACCATGCCGCAGGACCAGGCACCGGCATCGACCACACCGTCGGTCATGACACTGGGATAGACGCCCACCACCTCTTCGATGATGTCTTCGAATTGCAGCTCACCGCCTCTGGCGGACTCTTTTTCAAGCAGCCGCTCGACGGCCGGATTGTTGAAGACGCGCTCGGTGTTGCGCAACGGCCGCATCACCAGACGTGTGTCCAGCTCCGACGCGGCCACGATGGCCTGCTTGACGTTTTCATGCACCGGGGCTTCGGCGGTGGCCATGAAACGGGTACCCATATTCATGCCCTCCGCGCCCAGGGCCAGGGAGGCCACCAGGCTGCGGGCGTCGGCCATACCACCGGAAGCCACGAAAGGAATCTTCAATTCTTCGGCAGCGCGGGGCAAGAGGATCATGTTGGGAACGTCATCCTCGCCCGGATGGCCGCCGCACTCGAACCCGTCCACCGAGACTGCGTCGCATCCGATGGCTTCGGCCTTCAAGGCATGCCGGACAGAGGTGCATTTGTGGATCACCTTGATGCCAGCATCCTTTAAGACCGGCATAACCGGTTCCGGATTGCGCCCGGCCGTCTCCACAACCTTGATTCCGCCTTCGATGATGGCCGCTACGTATCCCGGGTAATCGACGGTATGCACAGTGGGCAGGAACGTCAGGTTGACCCCGAAGGGCTTGTCGGTCATCTCACGGCAGCGGGCGATCTCTTTGGTCAAATCCGCGGGTGTCTTCTGTGTCAGGGCAGTGATGATGCCCAGCCCGCCGGCATTGGATACGGCTGCAGCCAGCTCGGCGAAGGCCACATAGTGCATGCCGCCCTGGATGATGGGGTGCTGGATACCGAACAATTTGGTGATACGGGTTTTCATGGTCAATCCTTTTGGGCAATCTTTACCACTGTGTGCCGGTAGATCTTGCCGTTCTCCAATGTGTGGGTCTCGTTGACGATCTGTAAGCGTCCCTTTGCGAAATGCTGGATGCATTGGGGATACAATTGCCACTCCTGTTCCAATCCTTTGCGCTTGACATCTTCCAGCGTGTCCGTTTCTTCGATGGCGAAACTGCGTTGGCCGATGATGGGGCCCGAGTCTTCACCATAGTCTATGAAGTGAACGGTGCAGCCGCCGATTTTGCACCCATAGCGGAAGGCGTCGCCGTAGCCGTCTACACCCGGAAAAGCAGGCAGAATCGCTGGGTGGATGTTCATGATGCGCGGTTTTCCCGGTTCGGTATTGAAACGATCGATAAAGTAAGGGGTCAGATTGCGCATGAATCCGGCTAGAACCAATAAATCTACGGTGCCCTTGTCGGCAATTTCAGCCAACAGATGGTGTTCGCTGGCAGCTCGGGTGCAGAAAAATGCCCTTACCTGTTGCCCGGGGGCATCGGCGGGAAGCAGGTGCTGTTTGGCCAACGTTTCCTCGATATCGAAATCATCGGGTAAATTAAAAGTCGACGGATCATTCCGATAGGCGCGGATAAGGGGGCCATATTCTACGACAAAGCTGGGAATGGCGTGTTTTTCGGCCCGCTCCAGGCCCTTGACCCCGGGTTGGTCGGATCCCACGAACACCATGCGGCCGTCGATACGGCCGTCCTCACAAGCATCGATAATGGCTTGCAGGTTAGATCCCCCGCCAGATATCAGTGCCCCAATGCGGATTCCATCTCCCATGACGTCCCCTTTCGATTGTTTTACCGGATTTTGGATGTGAGAGGTAGCAGACATGTTCCGTATCTGTCAATTTGCGGTTGCCTTGAATCCCCGCCCCGTCCGGTTGACAATCACAAACCCCAATATTATCATGCCTGTATATTTTACATACCCAAACGGGCAAAACCGTTAACTGGCATCCCTCCGGAAATAGGCAAATTGGTCATTTATGGATGGGGGCCAACTTTCGTTGAAAGGACCGTAAATCATGGCAGACAGTATCATGGAAATAGGAGATGGCAACTTCGATGCAGAGATTATCCAAAGCGACAAACCCGCCGTTGTCGATTTTTGGGCACCCTGGTGCGGGCCCTGTAAAGCCATCGGTCCGATCCTCGATGAATTGGCCCAGACTTATGGCGACAAGGTCAAGTTTACCAAATGCAATGTGGACGACAATCCGGTAACACCGGGAAAATTCGGTGTCAAAGCGATTCCCACCCTCATTTTTTTCAAAGACGGCAAGGTGACGGACCAGATTACCGGCATGGTCGCCAAAAACAAACTGGAAGAGGCTCTGAGTAAGGTTCTTTCCTGATCTTTTCGTGCCCGTCCGGAAACGCCCGATTTGCCGGTTTCCGGACGAACACTTGTTATTCGATGGTTGACCGGCGGTGAGTCATTAAGGCGTGTCTGCCCAGAAATAGGCAAATTGGCCATTTCCGGATGGGCACGAAGGAGCGCCGCCGGTTATCGTTTTGACTCCGGCGTTTTACGCCGGGGTACCTGTTTTGTATCAAGAGGTTGCCGATGTTAAAACGATGGATGCGGATCTGCCTTTGTGTTTTGATGGTTTGCGCCGGGTGTGCCTGGTCCGAAAAAGAAACCGAGAAAACCGCCCTGAAACTGGTTGAAGACGGTGTCGCCCGTTTTCAGGCAGGCCAATACAAACAGGCCATCGCGTCCTTTGAGCAACTGAGGGACTGGTATCCGTTTTCGAAATATGCCATCCTTGCCGAATTGAAAATCGCCGATGCCTATTTCAATATCGAATCCTACGAAGACGCTATTTTCGCCTACGAAGAATTCGAACAGCTTCATCCCCGCAATGAAGCGATTCCTTATGTCATCTATCGTATCGGCCGGTCACATTTCAACCAGATCGATACCATTGACCGCGATCAATCCAGCGCGGCCAAGGCCCTGGAAACCTATCGCCGGTTGATCCAACAATATCCCGATGACGTATACGCCGGTATGGCCAGAAGTGACATGGTCGCCTGTTACCAGAGCCTTGCCGGCCATGAGTTTCTTGTGGGCATGTTTTATTACAAGAATAAGCGGTACAAAGCTGCCAAGCTTCGTTTTACCGCAGTTGTCGAAAAATTTCCGGATGTGGGGTACCACCACCGGGCGTTGACCTATCTGGCCAATTGCGATGCCTGGATTCGGTCGCGCCAGAAACCGCCAAAAGCTCCTGCGACCCAATAAATCGTGCCCTTTCGGAAATGCCCCTGTTGCCCGAATAAAAAGCTTTACATGGGAAACAAATTGTTGTAACAAATTTAAGTTTGGAAGAAATTTTCAGGCCGTACTGGCCTGAAGTGTCTGTAACATCAAACCATGGAAAGAGTAACGTCATGTCGAAATTATGTGAAATATGCGGTAAAAAGCCCATCGTGGGAAGTAACATCAGCCACGCCCATAACATCACCAAACGGCGGTTCAACCCTAACTTGCAGAGCGTCAGGGCCATGCACAACGGGCGGGTGAAGAAAATGGTCGTGTGTACCCAGTGTATCAAGTCCGGTTATGTGGTCAAAGCGCCATAGGGTTTAGGATAAAATGAATCATTCTACCCTAGCCGTATGACCTCCAGCACCTGCTTGACCTGCTTCAACGATTCCACGACCCGGGTCAGATGGTCCGCGCCCTGGACCAACAGTGAAAAATAGCTGGCCACGGTCTGATTTTCATTGGTCTCCGTATTGGCACTTAATATGTTGGCGCCGCTTTTGCTGATGATGGCGGCGATGTCTGCAAGCAACCCTACCCGGTCAAGAGAGCCTACCTTGATTTTGACCGGGTAGAATTCAGTGGTTTCCTGATTCCATTCAACCTCGATCTGACGTTCCGGATTCGTTTTCATGGCGTTGATACAACTGGTGCGGTGCACCGTGACGCCGTATCCACGGGTGATATAGCCGGTGATGGGATCTCCAGGCAGGGGTTGACAGCATTTTGCAAATCGGACCAGTATGTCGTCCACGCCTTTTACCACCACCCCACCCTTGTCCTTTTTTTTGTGATCCTTGGAGACAATTTTATTGAAAAGCGACTCGGTGTCGTCTGCCTCCTCTTTGGGGGTGATTTTACGGATGATCTGAAGCGGGGTGATCTTTCCGTACCCCACGCTGGCAATCAAATCTTCGGTCTGTTTGAATCCGAAACTTTCAACCACCGAAAGCATTTCATCGTTTTTGGCCAGCGTGTTGAAATTCAGACGGTATTTGCGGAACGCTTTTTCGCACATTTCGCGGCCCAAGGTCACGCTGCGCTCTTTTTCCTGCGTCTTGATCCACTGTCGGATGCGGGATCGTGCCTTGACGGTCTTGACGAAGTTAAGCCAGTCCTTGGATGGGTGGTGGCCCTTGCTGGTGACGACCTCGACGATTTCACCGGTCTGCAGTTCATAGCGCAAGGGGACCATGCGACCGTTGACCTTGGCACCAACGCACTGAGCACCGACTTCAGAGTGGATCAGATAAGCAAAGTCCACCGGCGTGGCACCCTTGGGCAATGATTTGATTTCGCCTGTCGGTGTGAACACATAGATCTCGTCGGGAAAGAGATCGATACGGACATTTTCCAAAAACTCGTTGGGATCCCGAAAGGCTGCCTGATTTTCAACCAAATTCTGCACCCAGGCAAAGGTCTTGGATACATTGTCGTCGATAACCTTGCCTTCTTTGTAGCTCCAGTGGGCGGCAATGCCCGATTTGGCCACACGGTCCATTTCATGGGTGCGGATCTGAATCTCAATCCGCTCACCGAAGGGGCCGATGACGGTGGTGTGCAGGCTCTGGTACATGTTCGGCTTTGGCATGCCGATGTAATCTTTGAACTTCTTGGCGATGGGCCGCCACAGGCTGTGCATGAGCCCTAGCGCTTCGTAGCACTGCGGGATGGTATCGAGAATGATCCGAAAGGCGATGATGTCATAGACCTCCTCGAAAGTCAGGTTCTGTTTCAGCATTTTCTGGTGAATGCTGAAAAAATGTTTGTAGCGACCACTCACTTCCGCTGTGAGATGGTTTTCGTCCAGTTTTTTCTGGATGTAGCGTTTTACGGTTTCAACGTACTTTTCGCGGTCCTCCTTGTCTTTGGCCACACGGTTGCGGATGTCTTCATAGGCGTCCGCATGCAGAAACCGGAACGACCGGTTTTCGAGTTCGTTCTTGATTGAGTAGATGCCCAGCCGGGCGGCAATGGGCGCATAAATATCCAAGGTCTCTTTCGCGATCTTTTTTTTCTTGGATTCGCTGCGATGAAATTGAAGGGTCCGCATGTTGTGGAGGCGGTCGGCCAGTTTGATCAGGATGACCCGGATATCGTCGGCCATGGCCAACAGCATTTTGCGAATACTCTCTGCCTCCCGGGCCTGGGCACTGTTAAAAGGCAGCTTGCTCAGCTTCGTTACACCGGACACGATATGCAGGACATCCTGGCCAAAAATTTCACCGATCTCCGCTTCCGTGGCATGGGTGTCTTCGATCACATCATGGAGTAGGCCGGCGGCGATGCTGACCGAATCTAGCTTCATATCAGCCAGGATACCAGCTACTTCCAGCGGGTGAGACAGGTAGGGTTCTCCGGACAGGCGCATCTGACCGTCATGTACCCGCGCCGAGAAAATGTAGGCGCGGTCGACGATATCCACATCGGCATCTGGATGGTTTTCTATCACTTTATCGAGGATATCCGTGATTCGTATCATCGTCGGTCAGTTGTCCCTTATTCTAGTATGCCTTGGCAAAAACAACCCGGCGGTCGCTGGGTTTGCCGCAGCAAATGCATTTTCCCGCCTCCTGTTCTGCGGCCAGCGGAATACAGCGGATGGTGACATTGAGGTCTTCCTTGACCGTGGCCTCACAATTGCCGTCACCACACCAGTGGGACATGGCAAATCCGCCATGTATTTCCGGTTTTTCCGAATTTTTGGGGGTAAACCAGGCGTAAAAATCGTTGAGTTCATCAATGAAGCGGGTGTTGTTGTCCCTGAAGCGAAGGGCACGCTGGAACAACTCGTCCTGGATTTCGTCCAGCATGGCCGGAAGCTGCGAGAGAAATTCCGTTCGGGGAACAACGGTCTTGTCCCGATGGGGTTTGTCCCGCCGGGCCATGAAAACGGCATCATTGGCCATGTCCCGCGGACCGATTTCCACACGCAGGGGGATTCCTTTCTTGATCCAGTCCCATCCGCGGGCACCGCCGATGTCCCGGTCGTCGATTTCAACCACCAGGCCCCGGCCGGCGTACGGAATTTGCCTGATGTTCGTCGCCAGATCATTGACGTATTTCATCACTTTTTGGCGTTCGTCGGGTTTGCGATAGATGGGAAGCAGCACAACATGGGAGGGCGCGACGCGCGGCGGCATGATGAGGCCGTCGTCATCGCCATGGGTCATGATCAGTCCGCCGATCAGTCGCGTGGAGGTGCCCCAGGAGGTTGTCCAGGCAAAATCTTCACCCTCGGTTTCGGTCTGGAAGCTGATATTGGACGCCCTGGCAAAATTTTGTCCCAAAAAGTGGGAGGTCCCTGCCTGAAGGGCTTTACGGTCCTGCATCATGGCTTCTATGCAAAAGGTGTCCACAGCCCCGGGGAACCGCTCGGCCTCGGTTTTGCGGCCCTCGATGACCGGAATGGCCAGGTCGTCCTGCACCATGCGGGTATACAATTTGAGCATCATAAGGGTGCGTTCGATGGCCTCTGTATCACTCGCATGGGCGGTATGCCCCTCCTGCCAAAGAAATTCGCTGGTACGCAAAAAGATACGTGTACGCATTTCCCAGCGGACCACATTGGCCCACTGATTGATGAGCAGGGGCAAATCCCGATAGCTGTTGATCCACTTGGAGAAAGAGTCACCGATAATGGTTTCGGAAGTCGGACGTACCACCAAGGGTTCGGTCAGGGGCGCACCGGGCACCAGCCCACCCTGGTCGCCCTGCTCCAGGCGGTGGTGGGTTACCACGGCACATTCTTTGGCAAATCCCTCCACATGCTCGGCCTCTTTTTCCAGAAAGCCGATAGGAATGAACAGAGGGAAGTAGGCATTTCTTACGCCTGTGGCCTTGAACATGCGGTCCATCTGGGACACGATATTTTCCCACAGAGCGTATCCCCAGGGTTTGATCACCATGCACCCGCGTACCGGGGAGCGTTCGGCCATGTCCGCAGCCTTGATCACCTGCTGATACCATTCCGGATAGTCTTGTTCACGCGTGGGTGAGATCGCGTTTTGGTTTTGTTTTGCCATGTGTGTTGTCCCGCTCCTTTTGCCGATTCGTTATCGCCGGTTATTGGTTTTCGCTTACGTCGTTTTTAGCAGCTGCTCATGTTCGTCCACCGCTTCCAGAACCACCTTGACCAATTGGTCCTCGGGAAACTTTTTAACCACTTTTCCTTTTTTAAACAGGATGCCGATACCGGATCCTCCGGCCACGCCGATATCCGCCTCCCTGGCTTCACCGGGACCGTTGACGACACATCCCATGATTGCCAGTTTGACCGGTACGCTGCGCGTCATCACGGCCTTTTCCACTTGCTCGACGATCGCGAACAAATCAATATCGCAACGCCCGCAAGTGGGGCAGGAGATAATCTCCGGCCCCCGGTGGCGAATGTCCAATGCCCGCAGAATTTCGTATGCCACCCGGACCTCTTCGACCGGGTCTCGGGTGAGTGAAATGCGCATGGTGTCGCCGATGCCTTCAGCTAGCAAGGTGCCAATGCCCAGGGCCGATTTGACGATACCCGGGTAAAGCCCGCCGGCTTCGGTAACACCCACATGCAGCGGCAGATCGGTTTTCCGCGATAAAAGCCGGTAGGCTTCCAGGGTGCGGGGAACATCCGATGCCTTTATGGAAATTTTGATATCATGAAAATCAAGGTCCCGAAGCAAGGCAACATGGCGCATGGCGCTTTCAACCATACCGGCGGCGGTGACCCCCCGATGGCTTTTGAGAATATCCTTTTCCAGGCTGCCGGAATTAACACCGATACGAATGGGAATGCCGAAATCATTGGCACAATCGACCAGCGCTTTGATATGTTTGGGATTGTCGATGTTTCCGGGATTGAAGCGGAGGCCGTCCGCTCCGTTTTTTGCTGAGGCAATGGCCAGACGGTAATCGAAATGAATGTCGGCGACCAGAGGAATGTGGATACGATTTTTTATTTTTGAAATCGCTTCTGCCGCAGACTGGCCCGGTACCGCCACACGCACGATTTCGCAGCCGGCCTGGGTCAGACGGTCGATCTGTGCGACCGTCGCTTCGACATCGTCGGTTTTCGTGTTGGTCATGGATTGGACGCTGATGGGCGCACCCCCCCCCACACCAACGCCGCCAAGCATGATCCGGCGGGTGTTTTTTCGGTCAATGGAATGATGCATGTTTTTGCTACCGGACGTTGCAAGTGCCGGTCTGTCTCATGACAGGCACACCAGCCGATACATTAAAAGCTAACCGTACCACTTGTCAAAACTAAAATGCCAGGCCGAGGCAGGAGGTATGGTTGATCGTGCATTTTCGCCTTGATCTGGCATTTGGTAATCGCGATCTTGCTGAAAAATACACCACACGGTGGGCGAAAACCGGTATTTCACCGCGGACCGGACAATGCATCAGGCCATTCCGCAGAACGGATTGGTTTTTTTTTCGGTGCCGATGGTCGTGCTGCCCATATGGCCGGGATAGACGATGACATCGTCGTCCAGGCCAAAAAGCCTGGCTTGTATGCTGTTGATCAGCGTTTCATAGTGGCCTCCGGGCAGATCGGTCCGTCCGATTGAGCCGGCAAACAGGGTGTCACCCACAAAAACGGCTTTTTTCAGGGACCCGGTCTGGTTGTCTTCGACATAGAGGCAAATGCCGCCCGGGCTGTGACCCGGCGTATGGATGACTTTCAAGGACAGGTTGCCGAAGGGAATCGTGTCGCCATCCGTCAGCAGCCGGTCCGGAGGCGGCGAATTTTCCGCCTTCAGTCCCCATCCCGCTGCCGTGGCAGCCAATTGTGAAAGCATCGGTGCATCGCCACCATGGATGAGGATATCGGCACCGGTGACCTCCTTGAGCCGCTTGTTGGCGCCCACATGGTCGAAGTGGCCGTGGGTGTTGATGAGGCTGGCAACCGTCAGGCTGTCCTCGGCCAGTATCGTTAAAATTTGGTCGGCCTCATCGCCGGGATCGATGACCACGGCTTGTCGGGTCTCTTCACAGCCCAGAATATAACAATTTGCCTGAATGGGGCCCAATGCCGTTTGACGAATGATCAAATCAAATCTCCTTCATACGGATAATGGTATATTAAATCTCAATATCGGTTTTCGAGACCGGGGGCAATTGGTCTTTTTCGATGGCCAGCCAGATGCTGTCCAGAATTCCATTGATGAATGCACCGGACTCTTCGGTACCGAAACGTTTACCCACGTCGATGGCTTCGTTGATGGTGACCTTGGGGGGGATATCCTCACAGAAAAGCAGCTCAAACACGGCAATCCGCAACACATTGCGATCCACACAAGACATGCGTTGCAGCTTCCAGTTGCTGGAGAAGGTTTCGATGACCGTATCAATGTGCCGGCGTTTGTCCCGCACACCGTCCACCAGGCAATGGAAGAACGGTTCGGCAGTGGCATCCCGGGTAAAGCACCGACAGAACAATTCGACGGAATTGGCTCCCGGGTTCGTGTGCATATCCATATAGAACAGGACCTGAAGGGCCTGTTCCCTGGCCAATCGACGGGTTCCCATGGTCCCCTACCCTTTGCCTGTCACCGTTTCCATCAGATTGGCCATCTCGATGGCGGATATGGCAGCACTCCAACCCTTGTTTCCCGATTTGGTGCCGGCACGCTCGATGGCCTGTTCAATGGTATCGGTGGTGAGGATACCGAAAATCACAGGAATCTGCGATTCCATGCTGACCTGGGCGATGCCTTTGGATGCCTCGGCGCACACATAATCAAAATGGGGGGTGGCCCCGCGGATGACGGCGCCCAGACAGATGATCGCGTGATATTTTTTGCCGGCTGCCATCCGTTGAGCGAGCATGGGTATCTCGAATGCACCGGGGACTTTGACGATATCGATATCGGCATCTTCGGTACCGCTGCGGGTCAACGCATCCACGGCACCTCCCACAAGCCTGTCGGTGATGAAATCGTTAAAACGGCTGGCAATGATCCCGAACCGTTTGCCTTTGGCTACGAGACCGGCTTCGATGATATTCGGCATGGGATTGGGGTTCCTCTCTTTATTGATGTTGTGTGGGTTCTTCAAAATGGAGGGTGTGGCCCATTTTGAGCTTCTTGCATTCAAGGTAGCAGCGATTGTACTCGTTGGGTTCAACTTCGATGGGGACCTGTTCGACCACACTCAGGCCGTAACCTTGCAGACCGACCATTTTTTTGGGGTTGTTGGTCAAAAGCCGCATCTTGCGTACGCCCACATCCACCAGCATTTGCGCCCCGATGCCGTAATCACGCATGTCATCCTTGAAACCCAGGGAGAGATTGGCCTCCACCGTGTCCATGCCTTTACAGCGTTGCAGTTCGTATGCCTTGAGTTTGTTGATCAGGCCAATGCCGCGTCCTTCCTGGCGCAGGTATAAAATGACTCCGGATCCTTCTTTTGAAATCATCTCCATGGCCTTGTGCAACTGGTCACCGCAATCACACCGCATCGATCCGAAGATGTCCCCGGTCATGCATTCCGAATGGACCCGGACCATGGTGGGCTTTTCCGGATCAATATCCCCTTTTACCAGTGCAATATGGGTCAACCTGTCCACATCGTTTTCGAAAGCGACTATTTTAAAGTCACCGCCGTGAATCGTAGGGATGACGGTTTCGGCGGCCCGACGAATGAAGCTTTCCGTACGGATGCGATATTCGACGAGATCGGCGATGGTGCAGATACCGATGCCATGCTTTTTGCTGAAAGCTTCCAGTGAGGGCATGCGGGCCATCGTGCCGTCATCATCCATGATCTCGCAGATAACACCCGAGGGGTTCAGGCCGGCCAGTCGCGCCAGGTCCACGCTGCCCTCGGTCTGTCCAACCCGGACCATGACGCCGCCGTCACGTGCACGCAGCGGAAATATGTGGCCGGGACGCGTCAGGTCATTTGGGGATGCATTTTCGGCAACGGCGGCAAGAACGGTCGTCGCCCGGTCTGCGGCGGAGATGCCGGTGGTTACGCCGTACTTGGCCTCGATGGAAACCGTGAAGCCTGTTTCGAACGGGCTGGTGTTGTTCGATACCATCATGGGCAGGTTCAACTGGCTACACTTGTCTGCGGTCAGCGACAGGCAGATCAGTCCCCGGCCGTAGGTGGCCATGAAATTGATCGCCTCGGGGGTCACTTTTTCCGCGGCCATTGTCAGGTCGCCCTCATTTTCCCGGTCTTCATCGTCGGCAAGGATGACCATTTTTCCATTGCGGATGTCTTCAATTGCCTGGGCAATGGTAATTTTTGGCATGGTGGATCGTCTCTCCTGCATGTTTTCATGCCTTCATCCGAACGGCCGATGCGTGAAGATTTCGTCCCGGGTTGAGGATGAACGCAATATTATGATTTGTGGGTTGATGATATATCATCCGCCGCTTCAATCGTTTCTTCGGGAGGCTTGCCTCCAGATTGCGGCTATTATCAGATAAATCCGGATTTGACCAGAAGCGCCTCGTCAATGCCGCTTCCGGATGGTTTTTCCCGGTGGTCCGGCGAACCCGGGTCTATAACAAAACGCTCCACATATTTTCCGATCATATCTGTTTCAATGTTCACGGCGGCGCCGACCTTTTTCAATCCGACGGTGGTCAAACCGGCGGTGTGGGGAATGACGCTTACTTCGAAACTGGTTTCGTCGCAACGGTTAATTGTCAAACTGGTACCGTCCACGGCCACACTGCCTTTCTTGATCATGTATCTCGAGAGGTTGCGGGGTACGCTGTAGGTGAGGATGATGGCATTGGCCAGCCGTTTACTATCTTTCAGGATGCCGATGCCGTCTACATGACCGGACACCAGATGGCCGTCCAGGCGGTCTGACAGGCGCAGGGCACGTTCCAGATTGACGCGCTCGTTGATTTTGATGCGGCCCAAAACGGTGCGTTGCAGTGTTTCAGGAGAAACATCCACATCAAACCGCCGCCCCTCAAGGGTCACGGCGGTGAGGCAGGCACCGTTGACGGCGATACTGTCACCGATGCGGGTGTTCGTGAGGTCGAAATCCGATGTAATGGAAAACCGACTGCCCTGGCCGGATGAATGGATGGCGGTTATGGTGCCCAAGCCTTCGATGATTCCTGTAAACATGACGATTTGTAAGATAATCCGTTAACATCTGTTGTCAATGAATCAACGGGGCTTCAAATACCCCTGCAGCATGACGTCGTCATCAAACCGGTGAACGGTCATGGCATGGATCGGCGTGCTGGCCTGCATGCTTTCCGGGCCGCTGCCCCGGCAGATGGGAACCCCCCTGTCGTCGCCCAGGATTTTCGGCGCATAAAAGAAACAGACTTTATCGGCAATACCATCGGCAAAGACGGAGCCGAGAACGGTGCCGCCGCCCTCAATCAACAGGCTGGTGATATTCAATGCTCCCAGCTTGTCCATCAGCATCGAAAGGTCGATGCGGTTTTCCTTCAATGGCGCCTCGATTACCGTTGCACCGGCCTTCTCCAGTGCCGAGCGGCGGTTGGCAGCCGCACCGGGACCACATATGACCCAGGTCGGGGCATTGGATTGTTGGTGCAGCAGCTTGGCCGACACAGGCATGGACAGCTGGGTGTCCAGGATGATGCGGGTCGGGTCCGAACCGGTTTCCGCTTCCAGCCGGGTTGTCAGGCTGGGGTTATCCTGCTTCACCGTATTTACGCCGACCATGATGCCATCGACGCCATGGCGAATGCGATGAACGAACTGGCGTGATGCGCTGCCCGTAACCCAGCGGGCGTCACCCGTTCGTGTGGCAATGCGGCCGTCGAGTGTGGCGGCGCACTTGACGATCACAAACGGTTTTCCGGTGGTAATCCAGGTGCTGAATCCTTCGTTGAGGGTTCGGGCCTCTTTTTCGCAGATACCGGTCACCACGTCGATCCCGTTTTCCCGAAGTGTGTGGTTGCCTCCGCCGCGCACATCCGGATTGGGGTCGGTCATGGCCACCACGACTTGCACCACACCGGCATCCATTATTTTTTGGGTGCACGGCGGCGTGCGGCCGAAATGGTTGCACGGTTCCAAGGTGACATAGATGGTGGCGCCTCGTGCCTGTTTACCGGCGTCGTCGATGGCGTGGACTTCCGCATGGGGGCCGCCGGTCCGCTGGTGATATCCCCGGCCCACGATGCGGCCGTCCTTGACGACCACCGCACCGACCATGGGGTTGGGGGAGGTCCACCCCCGACCCTTTTCGGCCAGTTCAAGGGCTTGGTGCATGTATGTTTCATGTTCCGTCATAAGGGTAGCAATGTGTTTTCGGGATGCTGTGGCGCCAGGTGATTCAAAGGCTTCAGGGTGTCGGGTAATGCAAACAGCCTCGACGTTCTCTTTCTTCCGAAAATGGCTAACGGCTCAACTCAGGTTTCTTTATTTTTCCGGATGGCTCAGCAGGCGCTTGAGTTCCGATACGAAATCATTCACGTCCTTGAATTCACGGTAAACTGAAGCGAATCGGACGTAGGCGATGTCATTGAGCTCATGCAGTTTGATCATGACCCGTTCGCCGATATCCCGGGAGGGAATTTCCTTTTCACCGATTTCGCGCAGGTCCCGTTCCAAATCGTCGAGGAACGATTCGATCACGTTCATGCTGATATCCAGCTTCTGGCAGGCCTTGCGGATACCCGATCCCACCTTCTCGCGGCTGAAGACCTCCCGGCGGCCATCTTTTTTTATGATCATGATCGGGATCTCTTCGATATGCTCGTAGGTGGTAAAACGACGTGTGCAGTCGAGGCATTCCCGCCGCCGCCGGATAACACTGCCGTCTTTGCTTACTCGAGAATCGATGACTTTGTTGTCGAGCTCTCCACAAAATGGACACTTCATTTGATCCCTCCCTATGGGCGCAAAAGGAACGGAGATTTTGTAAGCGTTCACAGGGCACCGCATCTGCTTTGTTACCGGGCACTTGAAGTATGCCCCGAAGCCGCGCATCTACGGCACCTGAGTAAACGCTTACCGGCTGTGCTTTACAGGTATTGGCTGCTTCTACCCCGTGAACAGGTACGAGATTTTATTTCATCCCCATCCCCAGGATTGGCGAATAGACTGTTTTTCTTGCATGGGTCTCAAATCTTCGTTCATCGTTCGTATGGCGGCCGGTCAGGATTCGTCTGTCAGACGAATGGTGACGTCCGGGCGGGCCGGCACCAATTGACGGCAGGCAACCCCGGCCTGTTCAAACATTCGCCTGGAAGCGCGATCCGAATCCGTGTGGGCATATTTGTCGGACAGATAGATCACTTCGCGTATACCTGCCTGGATGATGACTTTGGCACATTCGTTACATGGAAACAAAGCGGTGTATATGGAACAGCTTTCAAGACTGCCGGGTGAACTATTCAAAACGGCATTCAGCTCGGCATGGCAGACGTATGGATATTTGGTATCCAGAAAATCCCCTTCGCGGGACCACGGCAGGTCGTCGTCGTTGCAACCGGTGGGAAAACCGTTGTAGCCGACACCCACGATGCGCCGGTGCGCATTGACGATGCAGGCCCCCACCTGGGTGTTGGGATCCTTGCTGCGCTGCGCGGAAAGCAACGCCACGGACATGAAGTAGTCGTCCCAGGACAGGTATCCCGATCGTTTCTGACTGCCGTCGGTGGTCATATTGCTCCTTGTCTGGTGGGCAGGCGTTTATGGATAGAGCGGGAATACATCGCACAGTTCCTGAACACGTTTTTGGGCCTGTTGAATCGACAAAGTATCGTCCAGGCGATGGAACATGCCGGCAACGCGTTCGCCGATCATTGTCCGTAAAAGCCCCATCGAGAAAGAAACGCAAGGGCGGCTGTACATCATACCGTATCGAACATGTCCAGCCGGCGCTGGTGTCGTCCGCCGTCAAAGGGTGTGTCCAGCCATGTATTGAGGATTTCAAGGGCCAGAATGTCACCAATCACGCGGCCGCCCAGTACCAGTATGTTGGCATCGTTATGGCGGCGGCTCATGCCGGCGGAAAACAGATCGTTGCAAAGGGCGGCGCGAACGTGTTCGTATTTGTTGGCCACCATGGACATCCCCAAACCGGTACCGCAGATAAGTACCCCTCTTTCGAATTCCCCGGACGCAATTTTTTCAGCCACCATTTTACCGGTCTCCGGGTAATCCATGGAGGCCTCGCTATGTGTGCCGACATCTGTAACCTCAATGCCGTCTTTTAGCATGGTTGCTTTCAGCGTCTCTTTCAGCCGATAGGCTGCATGGTCGCAGCCGATGATGATTTTTTTGGGGCGCGATGTTTCAGGCATGACCTTTGGGTTCCTTTCGGCAGGGGGGCAACACGGGACGACGCGCCAATTATGCCTTATATTTTTTTATTACCAGGCTCGCGTTGGTGCCACCAAAACCGAACGAATTGGAGAGCGCATAGTCGATGTCCACCTTTCGGGATACGCCGGGAACGTAGTCCAGGTCGCATTCATCGTCGGGATTCTCCAGGTTGATGGTGGGGGGTATGATTCCGTTGGCTACCGCCAAAACGGTAAACGCGGTCTCGATACCGCCGGCACCGCCAAGCAGGTGACCGGTCATGGATTTGGTCGATGAAATGGGAACCGCGCCGGCCGCATCTCCCATCACCTTTTTAATGGCACGGGTTTCGTAAAGATCATTCAATGGCGTTGAAGTGCCATGGGCATTGATGTAACCAATCTGGTCGGGGAGGATACCGGCACCGTCGATGGCCGCCTGCATGCAGCGGATCATACCATCTCCGTCAGGGGAGGGGGAGGTCATGTGGTAGCCGTCACCGCTTTGTCCGTAACCGGCCATTTCCGCCAGAATCGGCGCACCACGTTCCAGGGCATGCGTCAGCTCTTCCAGAATCAGAATCCCGGCGCCTTCGCCGATGACGAACCCGTCACGATCACGGTCGAAAGGACGCGATGCTTTCTGAGGATCATCGTTGCAGGTGGACAGGGCTTTCATGGCATTGAAACCGGCGATGCAGGTGGGCGTGATCACCGATTCGACACCACCGGTAATCATGGCATCCGCCTGTCCGCGTATGATGGTGTTACAGGCATCGCCGACAGCATGGGAGCCGGCTGCGCAGGCGGTAGCCACGGAAATATTGGGGCCTTTGGCGCCCAGGTGAATCGAAATCATGCCCGGTGCCATGTTGCCGATGAGCCGTGGAATAAAAAACGGACTGCACCGTTTGGGGCCTTTTTCCCGGACCGTTTGGGCCGTGGTTTCCAACATTTCCAGCCCCCCCAGGCCGCATCCGGTGATGACCCCCACGCGCGGACCGTTGTTGCTGTCGATGGTCAGACGGGCATTTTCCAGGGCCATGCGTGCGGCGGCAACCGCGTAGGCAATGAACATTTCCGTGCGTTTGGCGTCTTTTTTGGGAAGGTGGTCTTCCGCATTGAACCCTTTGACTTCACCGGCGATCTTGGTCGTGAACGCAGCCGTGTCGAATCTCGTTATTTCCCCGATGCCGGACTGGCCTTTACACAAGGCCGACCAGACTTCATCCACACCGATACCCACGGGGGTTACGAGCCCCAATCCGGTAACAACAACCCGTCTTTCCAACGATCTATCCCTTCTGGAATTAAATTGTTTATTTTAACTTTTTGATTTAAAAGGTTTAATTGCTATCAATGTTCCTTGATGTAGTCGAAGGCGTCCTTGACGGTAACCAGTTTTTCTGCGTCTTCGTCAGAAATATCTACATCGAATTCCTCTTCCATGGACATGATCAACTCCACCAGGTCCAGGCTGTCGGCACCCAGGTCGTCCACGAAAGATGCTTCGGGAACGAGTTCGGAAATGTCGACACTAAGTTTTTCGGCGATGATTTTTTTTACTTTATCTTCTACAGACATGATTTTCTCCTCTAAAAAATGAATTGTTACCTAAAATAAGCGAACGGCCAATGGCTCAACGCAAGTGTTACATATACATCCCGCCGTTGACATGAATGACCTGGCCGGTAATGTAGTCTGCGGCGGGCGAAGCCAGAAATTGGACCACGCCGGATATGTCCTCGGGCGTGCCGATACGGCCTATGGGGATCTGGCCGATCATGGCGGCTTTGGCCTTGTCGTTCAGTTCGCCGGTCATATCGGTTTCGATATAGCCCGGAGCGACCGCATTGACCGTGATGTTGCGGCTGGCCAGCTCACGGGCGACGGCCTTGGTCAGTCCGATGATACCCGCTTTGGATGCCACGTAGTTGGCCTGTCCGGGATTTCCTGACACCCCAACCACCGAAGAGATGTTGATGATGCGCCCATAGCGTTGTTTCATCATCGTTTTGGCGGCGGCCTTCATGCAGTTGAAGGTCCCTTTCAGATTGACGTCCATCACCGCGTCCCAATCGGCGGTTTTCATTCGTACCAGCAAACCGTCACGGGTGATACCGGCGTTGTTCACCAGGACGTCGATTCGTCCGAAGGTTTTAACGATGGATCCCAGGTAGTCGGTAACAGCGTTGTCCGAGGCGACGTCCACCTGCTGATAGTCGGCGTTGCCACCGGCCGCTTCGACGGCCCGGGTCGTATCGGCTGCTGCGGCAGCATCGCTGCCGTAGTTGAAACATACACGGGTGTTCGGTGTACTCAGGGCGACACAGATGGCCCGTCCGATTCCTCGTGAGCCACCGGTGACGACCACGATCCGGTGATCGCTGGCGGTCATGATTCCCTCGCGAAAAGATGGTCGGCGATGGCGTCCATATCATCAATCAACCCGTGATAGGTGGTTGCCAGGTGCGCCAATTCCGATGCCTGCATGAAGGCATCCACTGTTTCCGCATCAATGCTGCGGCAACCCATGGCGATCAATCGAATTTTGTCGGCAACCATGCCGGCACAGGTATGTGCAAAAATACGTGCCGTGGCCAGGGCAATGCGATCCGCCTGGGCAACCGCCAAGCGGGACATGGCATCCGCCACCTCCACATAGGTCGCCGAATCCGCCAAGGCGAACATGACCTGCTGGTGACGGGTAAGCCGGTTGGCATGGGCGAAATCGATGATTCGGTTCAATTCCCGGGCACATGCGGCAATGGTCTTGCAACCGGCCTGGTCGCATTGACCATGGTGCTCGTCCAGCCGATCAGCCATGGTATCGTAATAGGCACCTTTGGTTTTGCGGGTCTTTTTCCAGCGGAAAGTGGACACGATATTCTGCTGGATTTCACTGGTGCCTTCATAGATGCAAGTTATTTTTACATCCCGTTTGATTTTTTCCACGCCGAATTCACTGATATATCCATATCCGCCCAACGCCTGAATGACGTCGTCCGCGGCCCGGTTGGCAACTTCCGTGGTGAACAGTTTGGCAATCGATCCTTCAACCTGCAGGTCCGCATGCTCGCTGTCCAGCCGCCGGGCGATCATTTCTATGTAGGCGGCGGCGGCTTTCAGATTGACCCAATGGGGCACGATCAGCTTGTTGGTGTAGCCTTTTTTGTCAGACAGTGGGGAGCCGAACTGAATCCGTTCCCTGGCGTAAGGAATGGCGATGTCCAGGGCCGCTTCACCGGCCCCCAGGGCCATGGCGGCAACCATCAGGCGTGTATAACCGAATACCTGATTGGCCTGCTTGAGTCCTTTGCCGGGTTCATCGCCGATCATGTTTTCCAGGGGAACGAATACATCCGTAAAGGTCAGAGGAGAGGTGTTGGAAGCTCGGATTCCGTGTTTTTCCTCTCCTTTGTGCTGTTCGAACCCATCGGTACCTTTTTCGACGACAAAGAATGTCGGCCCCTCGGGGGTATGGGCCAGTACCGTCACGAAGTCCGCATATCCACCGGTAGAGATGAATTGTTTGGTCCCGTTGATACGGAAACCGGTGAGCGTGCCGCTGTCGTCCATCACCGGCTCGGCCTTGGTTTTCAGGGCGGCCAGGTTGCTGCCGGCTTCCGGTTCGGTAACTGCATAGGCTACCAGGCTGCGGCCATCGGCAACTGCGCCAAGCCATTTGGCCTTTTGGGCTTCGGTCCCCCCAACAATAATGGGATCGGATCCCAATTGAATGGCAAAAAATGCAGTGCCAACGCCCAGGCAAATTTTACAGACTTCCCGGGTTACGGAACAGCAATCCAGGGCGCCGCCGCCCATCCCGCCGTATGCTTCGGGGATGAACAGCAACTGGAGTCCGATTTCGGGACTCAACATCTCGCGGATGGCGGTTTCCGGAAAAACTTCATCACGGTCCCATTCCAGGACCGCTGAATGGTTCAACAAGCGTTTGGAGAGTTGTCGGACGGTATCGAGCACCATCTGACGCATATCGTCATCCAGACCGCCTGGTGGGCGGTGGGCTACGGGGACAGTCATAGTCGGCACTTCCTATTGGATATCAGTCGGCATCTGTGGCCAGAACGTTTTCACCCTTGTATTCGCCGCATTCAAGGCAGGCATGGTGGGGAAGCTTGGCTTCGCCGCATTCGGGGCAAGTGGTCACTGTGGGGGCATCGATTTTTTTGTGGGTGCGACGTTTATCCCGCTTTGACTTGGATGTCTTGCGCTTTGGTACAGCCATTAGTAATCTCCTAACATCTTGATAATATTTTAATTTATTCATAATTGGCCGGGGGGCCGGCAGGGTGTGCCTCTAGTAATTAAAATCGCTATGAATGTCAAGGGTTTTTCGAAAAATTGTTGACACTCCGGCTTGTTCCCTTCTCGGGGATATGGTAATGAGGTGTTCAGTAATCGTGGAGTGCCTGCTAACTGATTTAAATTTCATAAAAATATAAACGGTTAAATGGATGTCGGCTTGAAACCTGACCTGCTATCGAGGTGTGTGCCGTTTCTTTGAGTTTGCCGCCGTCATGGGCTGGTCTGAAGCCGCGTCCGATTCAGGCGTTTATAAATTCACTCCTTAGATGACTAGTTAGTATTTTTATCGGTAGTTACAAACGACTCATTAAAGGTAGCAAAAAATGGATACCGTAATAACTCGATTTCCCCCGAGCCCTACGGGGTACCTGCATGTGGGCGGTGCGCGGACGGCATTGTTTAACTGGCTGTACGCCCGAAAAAACAATGGTAAGTTTGTCTTGCGTATTGAGGACACGGACAACCTCCGTTCCACTCAGGCCTCCGTCGACGCTATTTTCGAGGCCATGCAATGGCTCGAGTTGGATTGGGACGCGGGACCCTATTATCAGTCCCGACGATTTGATTTGTATCAGGAATATGTCCAGAAATTGCTGAATTCCGGGCATGCCTATTATTGTACCTGTACTCCGGAAAAGGTCGAGGCCATGCGGCAAAAAGCCCTGGCCGAGGGAGGCAAACCCAAATATGACGGCCGGTGCAGGGAACGTAACCTGGAAAGATCGGACAATGCGGTGGTCCGCTTCAAGGCGCCATTGACGGGAACGACAGTGGTCGAAGATGTGATCAAGGGGAATATCGTTTTCCAAAACACCGAGCAGGACGATTTCGTCATCTGCCGTAGCGATGGCACGCCGACATACAATTTTGTGGTGGTCGTGGATGACATCACCATGGGGATCAACACCGTGATTCGGGGCGATGACCATGTGATGAACACCCCCCGGCAGATCCTTCTTTACCGCGCCCTGGGTGCCCCCCTGCCGGTATTCGGCCATGTCCCCATGGTCCTGGGCAAGGATAAGACCCGCCTGAGCAAACGCCATGGCGCCATGTCGGTAACGGCATATCGCGATATGGGATACCTTCCCGATGCCTTTATTAACTACCTGGTCCGGTTGGGGTGGTCCCATGGGGACCAGGAGTTTTTTACCCGGAATGAGCTCGTGGAGAAATTCAATCTGGAGAACATCGGCAAATCCGCTGGTGTTTTCGACGTGGATAAACTCACCGCCCTCAATGCAGACCATATCCGGGCGTCATCGGTGGATCGGCTGGCGCCCCGTCTGAAGCCATTTTTATCGGCCAAGGGATATCTCGCGGAAGATGACGACTATCTGAAACGTGTCATCGGAACCTTGCACAAACGCAGCAAAACGCTGGTGGAGATGGCCGACGGCGCCCATTTTTACTATCGTGAAGATGTACGTCCATACGATGAAAAGGCCGCCAAAAAATTCTTCAAGCCGGAGGCCGCCCGGGTGCTTGAATCCCTGGCCAACCAATTGCGCCTGCTGGATTCCCTCGAGGAAAAAAAACAGGAAGGCGCCTTCAAGGCCGTTATGGAGGCGACCGGCCTAGGATTCGGCAAAATTGCCCAACCGGTTCGGTTGGCCCTGACCGGCACGACCGTGAGCCCGGGTATCTTCGAAGTGATCGAGGTGCTGGGTCTCGAAAAGGTGCTGGCGCGACTGGCCGATGCGGTGTTTTTTATACAATCAACACATGATTAATGATATTTTCCGACAATTCGGACTTGACGCCCCGCCGGCTTTTGTGTAAACGGGCTTCATTCACATGGTGGGGGATCGTCTAATGGTAGGACAGCGGACTCTGACTCCGTCAATCAAGGTTCGAATCCTTGTCCCTCAGCCACAATAAAAACAAAGGGTTGCAGATTCCATTGCTGCAACCCTTTTCAATTATTGCAGAGCCGTCTTTAACAGTCCGGAAACCACCTTGCCGCCTTTGTTTTGGGCATAATCCAGAATAATGGGGATAAACTTCTGGACCATACCCCCGCCCAATCCCAATTGCGAGAATGTGCCCGCCAAGCCGGCAAGCGAAGAAGCGGAGCCGCCGCTTTTCCCCAGCATCGAGGACAACCCTCCCATGGATCCCGAACCGGCATCTGATACCGGTATGGCATTCATGAGAGATGGAACTTCCGGTAAAGCATCGGTGACTTTCGTAAAATCTTCCGCACTCATGTTCTTGGACGCAGCTTTAAACACGGCACCGGCACCCCCTTTTGCCTGCTGGTTGGTTACGCTGAGGCTTTTGGTCAAAAGCCCCACCAGATCAGAGTCCATCGCATGTGCCGACATCGCCATGCCAAATGAAACCATACCGCAGAATACAATGATCAGGATTTTTTGCACAAATTTAAACATTTGCCCTCCTCTTACGGTTAATGGTAAATATCAGGGTATGATAATATGACGGTATCGCCCAAGATACAACCGGAAAAACCAGACGACGATGCGATAACATTGAGGACAGGTGCAAAGTGAGCACCTCCGGCGGCGGCATGGCCCAATCCACCATGGGAACTTTCTACGGCCTTGGCGAGCGGAAGGTATGCATTGATCCGGGGTTCTATGATCGGTTGAAAAACGGCTTCAAAGCTCCGGGTGACGGCGTACCGGTAATGCGGTTGTTTTTCCCTTGACGCACAAGGTGCGTCTCTATAATGTTTCCAGCATCTCATTGGCAGCAAGTTTAAATCATTCTGAAAGGAGCGAGGAAGATGACGACATGTGAAGAAACCAGTAAAAAGCCACTCTGGCTCTTGATCGAAGAAAACCTGCTTGGGCTTCAGTCGCAGGATCTGGTCGGGGACAGCCTGGAGGCATCGATCCAGCGGGTGGCAGGGGAACTGGACAAAACGGGCCACAATGTTTCCCGTCACGGGGGCAACCTGATGCAGCTGAGATGGGCGGTCGATAAAATGGTCAGCGCCGGAACCCCGCTTCTGAAGGATCTGAATACAGCCCTGGGGGCATTCAAATTGGAAGATGTGGCCGATCCTTTTCAGGCCACGACCCGCATGCTCGACGATCTCGAAAAGACCTGGCCGGAGTTGAAAATGCCCGACCGTCGTGCGGATGTGGTTCAAATGGTTGAAAAGACCAAACTCGAGCTGCTGATTGCCAAGGCAAAGGGCCTGTCCGGGGACGAAGGCATGCGCTTGCTGATTGGCGAGAATGTCGATGACAGTACGATCATCGAAGGTATGGGCGTCTCCGAGGATGAATTGAAAGCGGTACACGAAGCGATCAAGAAAGAACTGGCGGAAAGAGAAAGAGTCGCCGGCCTGCTTGAGAAAGTAAAAGATAAATCCAAAGAGGAACAGGTGAAACATCTGTTCGAACAGGAAGTCAGCGAAGCGTTGATCATCGAAATGGCCCAGGTGGACCAGGGTGTGATCGAGGCCGTTCAAAAAGCCATGGAAGAAGAGCTGAAGGAAAAACAGCGCCTGGCCGAAGAAGAAGCCGCTCGTAAAAAGGCCGAAGCCGAAGGCCCGTCGCTGGATGACATTTCGTCGGACGACATGATTTACTACATTGACTCCGTGCGCGAAATCATGGAATTCAGCGATGTGGAAAAGGAGATCCGGACGATGTGCGAGCAAAGCGCCATCCCCAAGGCCATCGTGGACATTGCCGTCTCCGATCCCGCCAAACTGGATGAACTGGAAAAAAATGCCGGGGGCTAAACATTACGGGTAATCAGTTGCAACCACACCGGTTGCCGGCACCGTCCGTTGCCGGCAACCGGCGTTTGACAGCCTGCACGAGCTGTTGAAAAACCCGTAAGAATTCGAAATTGTTATTTTTCCCGTCTCCATGCAGGCCGGAATAATGTTTTCGGTTAATATCTGATTCCAGAAGTTCCACCTCGTGATACCGTGGCAGCCAGGCTTTAAAGCTTCCATGGAGCCCATCAAAGGTATGTCCCGGCGGCGTATCTCCATCCAGAAATGGCCAATTTGTCCGATATCTGCGTTATACGACAAATTTTATCCTCGGCATATCCAACCTATGCCTGCGGTAAAAAATGTCGAAAGCCTTGATCTCGACCAAATTTGCCTATTTCTGGACAGACACTAGTTAATAACAGAGAAACTCGACTCTTTGGAACGTGCTGTGTTGGATTGGGTATAATAAGGCGGGAAACCCGCAACCCATGCCCCACCCATTTTCTTGTTTTTTTTGACAGAAACTGAGGTGTAATGTGCCAATTGATGGGGGCGAGCAGTTACAGGAGGATATTGAAATGGCTGTACCAGCAAACAAAACAGAACTGATAGACGCTATTCAAAAGAATTATAAAAAACTGAAAAAAGATCTTGAGACTATCCCATCAGAACTAACTGAAAAAAAAGAAATGGAAGGTCATGTTAAAGGAACTCAAATGAGTGTCTGTAATTTAATGGCGTATCTCATTGGCTGGGGAAATCTTGTCCTGAAATGGCACTCAGTTTTTTCTACTGGGGAAATGCCTGATTTGCCTGAAACTGGATTTAAAATGAACGAAATGGGACGATTAGCCCAGAAATTTTACAAAGATTACGAAAACGATAATTATGAATCTCTTCTCAAACAATATGACGAAGTTGTTTCAAAAATTCTTGGTTTAATCGATAGCCTTGATAATACTTACCTTTATGAAACAGACTGGTATAAAAAATATCCCTTTGGAAGAATGGTTCAATTCAATACTTCGTCTCCCTATGCAAATGCTCGTTCGCGAGTTCGTAAATGGAAAAAGTCAAAAGGAATATTATAGATCTTTGATTTTGCTTAAAAAAAACAGACTTTGATAACTTGCAGTACAAAAAATCCTGCCGTTTCACCGGAATCGGCACCCTCACCGGAGAACCCATCGTCGGGCTAATGCATTGAGGTCCCCATGTGTAATTGTTCTATTATCTTTTCCATTTGCCTCATTGTTTTTTATGGTTGCCTGCCTTTACCTCAACATCAATTATTATCTAAAAGTGCAGATATAATTGCTCAATATAATGAAGAAGGTTATTTTGAAATATGGATAGATAAACAAACATGGATTAGAAATTTAAGGATTGTTGATAACTTATCATATACTATTCATGAGGAAAATAAAAATATATTATAAAGTCTGAAGAGCAGATAGATTCACCTAAATATAGATCATATGATGTTTTTATTATTAATAATAAAAATGGAAAAATTACAACATCTTTAAAATCTGGTATTTGGGAAATTTATTTGCATTTACAGAAGGGAGATAAAGCTCAGGAAGAATTAATAAAATTTAAGTTATGGACTTTTTATTATAGACCATTAATACATGGTGCGCCAAAAAAATCCAATTTAAAGAGTCGCACATTTTTTTATAGAAAAGCCCGACTTATCCGACAGTGCATCTGTCCTTATTTCCAGCGGTAGCACCGTCCGATAAGCCAGATTGATGCCATCAGAGACAAGGTAAGCGTTCACAGAGTTTTTCTGGCTGCCTTGTGGTGGCCCAAAAAAGGGTGATTTGTTACACATACGGGAAACGTCAAATTAACATTTCTGTTGAAGACCCTATAATAGCAAATTTGTATGTCGAGATCCTTAAAGAAGAGAAATTGTGTCTTTCGTTTGAATCTTCAGACTTTCGAGAAGGTTGGAATGGTGTGGTTGATTTCCGATTCAATACAGATAAAGCGCTTTCATTTCCTGATGCCTTAGTGAAAATCGGTGCCCAACAAGGCACTGCCGCAGGCGCGGACAAGCCCCACCCCTGAACTTTGCCGATCATAGCTGGGTGTGAGCGCAAAGTTGCTGTTCACCGGCAACACGTTTCTGCCCTATCGATACCGATCTACCATCGCCTCGGCGAGTTTCTCCGCCGAGCGGCCGAACAGATCGTCGATGGCCACTTCATTCAGATAGTCGTCGACCCAGGGAACGTTGTTCTCCTGCACGATATTCTTGATGTGTTCGTACTTGCCGCCCAGGGCTTTGATTTTCGTCTCCAGTCCGATGGTCTCTTTGAAGCCGATGTTGAGCAGCAGCAGGTAACGGATGCGGGAACCGTCCGTGGGATCTTCGGAAGTGGCCGGTATCACCACGATGCTGCGGCTGTCCTTGCGCCCTTTGCCAATATAGACGTTGCCGCCGCGCACGATGATGCGCTTGGTGCCTTTGAGGACGTTGTCCGTTTCTACCCTGGAGGGCAGATCGGCCAGAATACCCGACTTGTTGAGGATCGTGATCGTGGTCTGCTCCGTGGGATCGCCCAGCATGCCCAATCCATCAATGCGATAAAGGATGCTGCCTTTGATTTTCGCAATCACCCCCTGAATGTTTCGCATGACGATGACATTGCGGTTGACCACCTGGGCAATGTCCAGGGAATGATCGGCCAGGGCGTCGAAGAGGACACCTTCCACCCGTTCGCTGATGCGGCTGGTACCCACGGTAACGGTTTTGGCCTGGTGCTTGATGGCGTCTACCGGCCGCGACATGAGATTGATGGCTTCGCCCATGATGCGAAACAGGGTGGTGAGCACATTCTTGGCCGTTCCCTTGATACCGAAATCGAGTTCGAAGTCGGTGAGCGGCAGCCGGCCCGAGAGATATTTGAAGAGCAGGGTCAGGTCCGAGGCATGGGTAATGGTTGCCGGAAATTCCTTGTCTTTGCGGCGGCCGCGAAAGGCATGGTAAAAGCCGGCGATTTTTTCACGAAAGGTTTTCTCCAGGACCACTTCATAGACGTCCAGGCCCTGTTGGGTCAGGTCGTTCAGGGTGGTGTTGATGGATTCACGTACGCCGTGGAGGAAGCGGGATCCCTCATGGATGGCCAATGCGGCATGATAGCCCCAGATGTGTCCCACCAGGGTGTTAAGGATGGGGGCGAACTGAGGGCTCACCTGGGGCACGTGGAAAACGTCCTCGGCATAGGGTGCAAAACGTTCTTCCCCCTCGTCGGCAATGACCACCGGGGCGGCCTTGTGGGCCTTGAAAATGGCCGTATCCTTGATGATATCACCGATGACGGTACCCCTGGTCCCGGCGGCACAGACGATGATCAGGGGCTCGGAAGAGAGGTCGATGTGTTTCTTGTCCTCCACATAGTCCGATGAAATCGTCTTGTAACACAACTCACTGAGTTTGATTCGGATTTCGTCGGCCGAGGACTTGTTGGGGCCGCTGCCTACCGCGGCCCAGTAGGGTTTTGTTGCAGCCAGGCGGCGGGCCGAGGCCTGGATGGATGGCCCCAGGGCCAGGACGCTTTGCATGTGTTCGGGGATGCGCAGCAGTTCGGCGATCTGGTCCGAGAGAAATTCGACGGAGCGGCGGCCGCGGATGCCGGCGATTTTAATGCCCAGCAGGGCACCGGCGATGATCTGAGAATAAAAGGCCTTGGTGGAAGCCACACTCATTTCGATGTCCCGGCCGCTGGAAGTGTAGATAATCCCATCCACCTTGAAGGTGATATCCGAATCGCGCCGGTTGACGATGGCCAGGGTATGGGCCCCACGCGCCCGTACCATATCCACGGTGCGGTTGGTGTCTGTGGTGGTACCCGATTGGCTGATGGCTACCACCAGGGTGTCAGCCATTATCGAATCGGCGTCTCCCTCGCCGATTTCGAAGCCGCTCAGCTCTGACGATTTGAGGGCACGCAACTGGATTGCCGGGTCAGCCAGGTAGGACTTCAGGATATCGGCGCAGGCCTGGGCGGCCACACCGGCGGTTCCCTGACCCACGAAAAAGATGCGTCGGATGCGATCCTCGCCAAAGGCTGTTTCCAGGGAAGCGGGAAAGGTTTTTTCGTCCAGGTGCACCACATAGTGGCGTCCGTTTTCTTCCTCCTTGATCTTCCAGCGGTTAAGCAGGGTACGCTCCACGGAAACGGGCGCTTCGGAGATCTCCTTCAGGAAATAGTGGGGAAATCCCTGGCGGTCGATATCCCGTGAGGTAATTTCCGTGTGTTTGATGTCGTTTTCCCTCAGTTGGATGGGGGTTCCGTCGTAGTACATGGCGGTAACGCCGGACAGGCCCCCTGCGCCATGCTGGTCGAGGATGAATATCTGCCCCTGGGTCGGACCGTCTTTGCCATCGACAACTTTCTCACCGTCCATCTTGAGGAAATGGGATGTCTCCTCGATGAATCCGTAGACCTCCGAGGCGGGCATGTAATGGTCCGCTGCCAGCCCCACGAAAACGGCTTGGCCGCTGCCTTTTTGGGCCAGGAAGAATTTCCCCGGTGCCAGATCGGTATGCATGGCGATGGCATGGGATCCCTGAAAATCACTTACCGCCAAACGGAACGCCTCGGCGATATCGACGCCGGTATTCATGTAGCGTTCGATCTGCAGGGGAATGATCTTGGTGTCCGTGGTGATCGTTTCGGGAATGCTGCCGCCCGATTCCTCTACGGCCGCTTTCAGTTCCAGGTAGTTGTCGATGTCCCCATTGAGACAGGCGTGAATGATGGGACGGCCCTTGAGGCTGGCCCCGGCCAGGGTGTTGTCCACGGGATGGCAATTGGGTTCCGTGATGGCACCGATGGAAGCCCAGCGGGTATGAGAGGACATCGTGTGAAAGGTGTGTGCTGCGGCGGCCACCTGCTGCAGGATGGTGTCTTCCCGAATCTGGCTTCGCAGAAAACGGATATTGTCTCCCAGGCTGCCGATTTCGGCGGCAACCTTATACACCATGGTCAGGGCCGTGATCGCTTCGCCGCCGGCGTCGGTCGACTGATTCAGGCTGATGCTGTTGTTGCCCAGCACGTCGTGGTTCATGCGGTGTTCGAATGCTTCGTCGAGCTCCTGTTGCTTCAACTGCACCAACAGGTTTTGGTAAGCATCGGCCGGAAGGATGAAGAGAATGGAGATGCCGGCCGAGTCACGTCCCCGGACTTCCAGGCGGTCGATGCTGTTGAGCACGGCGTTGATCTGGCGGAAAACGGTTACCCGCCTGTCGGCTCCGGTGTCCTCAATACCGGGCAGCAGTTCCCGAATGCGTGAGAGGTTGGCGGCCAGTTCCACATCCAGGCTCCAGATGGTGTCCTTGAGTGTTTCGATGCGAGCGGAGATGGTTTTCACCGCCTGGGTGTCGAGGCTGCCCATGCGGTCGGCAAGCAGTTTTTGTTCCTGTTCCAGCAGGGAGGTCAGACGGGCCGACAGTTCGGCCAGACGTTGCTGCGCAGAGGCATCGGTAAACAGTGCCAGAAAGCACGACTCCCGCTTGAGCGCACGAATTCCGGTCAGCAAGGCGTCCAGAGCGGCATCCCCGCCCAGGTAAGCAGCGGTGATTGCATCGGTTTGTGCGGACACGGTTTCCAGACCGGCCGTGCAGATCGCCTGGGCCTGTGCATCCAGGATACCCATGTCCACGGCCTGATCCCCGTCCGGGCGGCCCTTGACGGCAATCAGGCCGGCCAGGCCGCAACACAACCGATTGGCCGTGCAGGGAAAGAGTATTATCGCCGGCCCCTTCACCCGCGATGCATATCGGCCCCAGTGAATGGCCGGCAGGCGTGTGATCCAGTGGCCAAGGTCGTGTTTTAGCTCCGACGCACACGACAACAGATGCTCGGCAAGGGTTGCAATTCGGTTCGACATCATCGCACCTCTTTCTACATTTTCAGATAGAGTTCACGAATTCTATCTCTCGTTACAAGGGTATTTTCCCACTGCGGCTTCATCACCAGGGCCACATCAATCATGGTCTCCATCTGCTCGTCACCCAAGTCGGCCACCAGGTTGCGCGGCAGTTCGATGCCCTGGTGTTCCATCATTTCCCGAAATTCTTTCACCCCTTTAGGGTAGTAGTCTTCCAGGTAATCGAAGACCACCGAGTTACCGATGCCGTGGTGCAGTCCCAGCACGAAAGAGAGGCCGTATGAGAGCGCATGGCAGACACCCGCCCGGGAATAGCCGATGCTCATTCCGCCACAGTAGGAGGCCACCATCAGCTTGCCGTTGGCCTCGGGACCATCGGTCAAAAAGACCTCCCGGCACAGGTCCCTGGATTTTTCACAGCAGGCCTGGGAAAACGTGTTGAGATAGGTTCCCTCCAGCGATTCCACACAGTGGATGTAGCAATCCATACCGGTGTAGAAGCGTTGTGGGTTGGGGGCATCGGCGATCAGTTCCGGATCCAGGACGATCTGGTCGAAGACCGTATAATCGGAGTGGATGCCCAGCTTTTTCTCCGGCCCGGTCAGCATCGTGGTAGGGGAGACCTCGGCGCCGGTGCCCGACAGTGTGGGCACGGCGCAGTGGTAAACGGCCGGGTTGTTGATCAGGTCCCAGCCCTGGTATTGCGCTGCCGAGCCCTCGTTATTGACCATCAGCGAAACGGCCTTGGCAAGATCCATGGTGCTGCCGCCGCCGATGCCGATGACGCCATCCGGACGCCGCCCGAATTTTCCGACTATAATTTTTTTGACCTGGGTGGTGAGCTGGTCCACATAGCCGGTTGTGGGTTCGTCGTCCACGTTGACCCAAATCAGCAGGTCGTGGTCCTTCATGGGCAGGCGGTCCTTGAGCGTTCCGGGTTCGAAAACATCGTCCACCAAAAACACCATGGTGGCCTTGTTGTTTGAGCGTTGCGCCTGAAGGATATCGCCCAGTTGGCTAAAGCATCCCCGGCCGAATACCACTTTGGAAACCATTTTCAAATTGTGAAACATGAGTTTGTCCTTTTTGGGTACTTATATGTATTGCCCATCCGGAAATGGCCAATTTGCCCGATATCTGCGTTATACGAACATTTTATCCTCGAAATATCAACCATATGCCTGCGGTAAAAATGTTCGAAAGCCTTGATCTCGACCCAATTTGCCTACTTCTGGACAGACACTGCCTAAAATAAGCGATTGGCTTTTGACCGTTAGCCCTTTTGTTTCAGATTGTTACAAGACATTCGGGCCAAATCCGACGGGTGGCGTCATGCTTTTCGTTTGGCCTGTTCCTTTTCGGAGAAGTACTCTCTGAAATAGCGTTCGATGACTAAACGGGCGTATTGCCCGGCCCGTTTACCGATATATTTCTCGTGGGCCACCATCACGGATACCACGAGTTTTTCTTTCCCTTTTTTTTCGGCCGCGTAACCGGCAAACCAGTCGAATTTGGCGTCGTGGGCCCGGTTGTAAATCGAACCGGTCTTACCACCCAGTTTCAGCCGTGAAAGCACTTTATGACGGCTGCGGCCGCGGAAGGTTTTTTTTGCAGTACCGGCGGTAATGGTGGCGGTCATCAATTGCCCCAGTATATCTGCGGTTTGCGACGATATGGCTGCCGGTAAAAAGGTCGGCCGGCTCAGGTATACCGGCGTGTCGGTGTGGTCCAGGATACGGTCGATCACTGTCGGCTCCACCGGCTTTCCACCGTTGACTACGGCTGATACGATCACGGCCCCGTGCAGGGGGGAAAGCACTGTTTGGCGGTTGAAACCGCTGGCAATCTCGGCCCGGCGGTAGGCATCGTCTTCGATGGCCAGCCGGCTGGCAGGACATGGCAGCTCGAATTCCACGTGCCGGTTGAATGCAAAGGCATTACCGTAGGTCAGCAGGGCCTGCCGATCAAGATACAAGGCACCGATCTTGCCGAACACCGGATTGACGGACTGGGCAAATGCATCCCTCAACGAGATGGCGTTGGTGTAGCGGTTATTCTTGTCCGTCAACTGGCGTTTGTACAGTGTATGCTTGTAACCGTTAAAGGTAAACCGGGAGCCGGCAGTATAGCCTTTTTCCTCTATGGCCGCGGCAGCCGTGACGATTTTGAAGAGGCTGGCCGCTGGATAATCCGCCATCAGGCAGGGGTCCTGGTCCGGATCGAGTTTGTTGAAGCCGGCCATGGCTATCAACCGGCCGGAAGACGGCTCCATGGCCACGATGCCGATGTAACGCGAATTGATCCGGTCCATCTTTTTGAGCAGATATTGCTGAAGCTGGAGATCCAGGGTGGTACGGACGCTATACGGCTTGCCGTCGAAGTGGATCGTGACCGGCTGTGCCGTCAGGTTGATCAGCCGGTTGTGATCCAGAAGGATCTGTACATCGGCTTTGTGCAGCAGAGCCGGTTCTGCCGGATTGTCGGTTCGGGATCGAACCGGCGCCGGCGACTGTGTTTGTGCCGGTTTGGCAACGGTTGCAGCGTCGGCCAGCGGGGCCGCGCCGCTCTCCGGGACGGTATCGGCCACTGGGTCGGAGCCGGATTCGTCGGTGTCGTCGGGCATCCACCGCCAGACACCTGCCAGTAACAGGGTCAGCAGGGCGACCAGCAACAGATAACGTGATCCGGTTCGGACCCGCCGGTGCATGGTTTTCTTCCGGTTGCGCCGGAGATGCTCCTGGTAGGCCCGCCATCCTGTTTGCTGCGGATATTTATCAGGGTTGTACACACCGGTCATTGGTTCGCAAATAACTCCTGGCCCATCCAGACACGAGTCCGATTTTTCCAAAACGATTGAAAATGGATGAGCACGACTAACTCAATGGCGTCCCCGGAGTGACCGTCCGATCCAGTGTGGCCAGGGTGACGCCACCGGCATCCGTTGCCGCAATAAGCATCCCTTTGGACAAGACCCCCATGAGCTTGGCCGGCTTGAGGTTGGCCACCACGATGACCTGCTTACCGACCAGGTCGTCGGGATCGTAACTGCCGGCGATGCCGGAAACGATCGTTCGCCGGTCGCCAAGGTCCACTTCCAGTTGCAGCAGTTTGCGGGCCCGCGGTACGGCTTGGGCCGATACCACCGTGGCCACCCGCAGATCGATTTTGGCGAAATCATCAATGCTGATTTCCGGTTTGATGGCAGGTGCGGTTTTGCCGGTAGTGTTTGCCTTGTTCTGGGGGGCCCGCTTCAATTTGTCCAAATCGATGCGCGGGAAGAGGGTTACGGCTTTGCGCAGGGTTACGCCCGGTTCCAGGCCCCGCCAGGAGGTGAGGCGTTTCAGTTTGTAGAATTCGTCGTCTCCGCCGAGGCCCAGGTGCTGCTGCATGGTTGCGGCCGTGGCCGGCATCACCGGATAGATCAGACCCGCAATGACCCGCAGCCCCTCCAGCAGGTTATAGATGACGGTTTCCAACTGGCGGCGGGCCGACGGATTCTTGGCCAGTATCCAGGGGGCGGTCACGTCCACATATTTGTTCATATGGGTAATGAAGGTCCATACGGTCCCCAGCCCCTTGTGAAAGGCGAACTGGTCCATGGCCTCCGTATAGGCGTCAATGGCTGAACGGGCATTGGTTTCGAGCCCCAGGTCCATCTCTTTTTCCGCTTCGGCATCCGGGTGGGGCACCACGCCGTCAAAATATTTGTGGGCCATGGAGAGCACCCGTGAGAAGAGATTGCCCAAGTCATTGGCCAGATCCGCGTTGATTCGCTGGACCAGGGCTTCTTCGTTGAAATTGGAATCCAGTCCGAATACCATGTCGCGCATGAGAAAAAAACGAAAGGCATCCAGCCCATAGATATTTTTCATTTCCAGCGGCTCCACCACATTGCCGATGCTTTTGGACATCTTGCTTTGGTCCACGTTCCAGTAGCCGTGGACATTCAGGTGGCGGTAAATGGGGATTCCGGCCGCTTTGAGCATGATGGGCCAGTAGATGCCATGGGGTTTGAGGATGTCCTTGGCGACGATGTGCTGGACAACGGGCCAGTAAGTTTCAAACCGTTCGCCGTCCGGGTAACCCAGGGCGGACACATAGTTGAGCAGGGCATCGAACCACACATAGGTGACGTAATCGTTGTCGAAGGGCAAGGTGATACCCCATTTGATCCGCGATTTGGGCCGCGAAATGCACAGATCGTCCAGCGGTTCACGCAAAAAGGCCAGGACTTCGTTTTTGTAACGCTCCGGCCGGATGAAGTCGGGATTGGCCTTGATATGGTCGATGAGCCACTGCTGATAGTTGCTCATCTTGAAGAAATAGTTGGATTCCTTAATGGTTTCCGGCGGCTTCTGATGATCCGGACAGCAGCCGTCGACCAGTTCCCGTTCGGTATAAAAACGCTCGCAGCCGAAACAATAGAGGCCTTCGTATTCGCTGAAATAGATGTCGCCGGCATCGTAGATGCGCTGCAAAATCATCTCCACCACAGCCATATGCTCCGGATCGGTGGTGCGGATGAAATGGTCGTTGGAAATGTTTAGCTCCGGCCAAAGATCGCGGAACAGACCGCTGATGTGATCGACATACTGCCGTGGGGTGCGGCCCTCCTTTTTTGCGGCACGCACGATTTTATCCCCGTGTTCGTCAGTGCCGGTGAGAAAAAAGGTCTGATCGCTGGACATGCTGTGAAAACGCCTGGCCACATCCGCTGTGATGGTGGTGTAGGCATGACCCAGATGGGGGCGGGCGTTTACATAGTAGATGGGTGTGGTGATATAAAAAGGCGAAGCCATGACTTATCTCCTGTTTTTGATGACGTCATCCGGGGTGATCTCCACTTCACCGCCTTCCTTCAATCTGACGGTCAGGCGGTTGCCGATGACATTGTGGCGGGTCACCTTTCCGGACCCTTTTTGGGTGTTTACGATTTTCCCGATTTTGGGGAATCCTTTTTTAAGCTTGCGGTAGGTGTCGTTTTCGAATGTCAGGCAGCACATCAACCGGCCGCACTGTCCCGAAATCTTGGTGGGATTGAGCGAGAGGCCCTGTTGTTTGGCCATGCGGATGGATACCGGTTCGAATTTTTCCATGAAGGAGGAACAGCAGAAGACCCGTCCGCAACGCCCCAGGCCGCCGCACATCTTGGCCTGATTGCGAATGCCCACCTGGCGCATTTCGATGCGGGTTCTGAATTGTTTGACCAAAATCTTGACCAACTGCCGGAAATCCACCCGGCCGTCGGCGGTAAAGAAAAAGGTCAGGCGGTTGGCATCGAAGGTGCTCTCCACGGAAAACAAATTCATCTGCATCCCGAGGGATTTGATTTTTTTCAGGCAGAAGGCATGGGCTTCGCGCTCCAAAGCTTTGTTGTGCTCGACCTGACTGATGTCTTTTTCATTGGCCTGACGGAAAACCTTTTTCAGCGGTTTTGCAAAGTTGCCTTTTTTATCGAGCAGTTCCGGGGGCGATGCAACCGTACCGAAACCCAGCCCCTTTTCCGTTTCTACGATCACCTTATCTCCCACATTGAGGACAAAGGCACCGCAGATGAAATCGTATATTTTTCCGCCGGATTTGAACCGGATACCGACTTTTTTTTTCATGGTTCCACTTTTATCCATTTACAGCCGCTGCCATCCGCAGAACCATGGCATCCATGGTCAAACGCAGATTGGTGTTGGATCGCATGGCCGATAGGGCCGCGTCCACCGCTTCCATCTGATCGAGCAACTGCCGATGGCTGACACGGCGGGCCGCCGCTGTCAGCAGATCTATTTTATCGCGGTTGAAAACCCACCGGGGGGACCACCGCACCACGAGCATGTCTCTAAGCCACATGGTAATGATTCCCAGCGATTCTTCAACACGCGCCTTGTTTTTGGCCAGCATTTCCGCAAAGGCCAGCCAGACACGAATGTCCCCGGACACCGATTCATCGCCCATCTGTTCCATCACCCGGATGATCCAGTCCCGGCGGTTCAGCCAGCGACTGTCCATCATCAGCTTTGCCCGTGTGTAACTGCCGGCGCTCAAGGATGCGGCGGTTTCCATTCGCTGTTCTTCGGCGTCATGGGATCGTGCCAACAAACGTTTAATTGCATCTGTGGCCAGGGGGCAAAATCGGATTTGTCGGCACCGGGAGACGATCGTGGGCAATAGATCGAATGTCTGACCTGCCGTCAATACGAAAAGGGTCCCCTCGGGAGGCTCCTCCAGAACTTTCAACAGGGCGTTGCCCGCTTCCAGGTTCATGGCCTGGGCATCGGATACGATCACAACCCGCTGCCTGGCTTCATTGGGCCGCAGCGCCAGTGTCTCGAGCAGGGAGCGAATCTGGGCGATACGGATGATCGCCGATATCGGCGCAACATGGAGGATATCCGGATGGTGGTCACCGGCGATTTTTCTGCAGGGAGAGCATTGGCCACAGGCATCAATGCTGTCGGGATGGGACGAACGGTCCAGACTGTCCGCCAATGTCGTACAATTACAGGCCATGGCCAGGGCGGTGGCTGCCGATTTTTTGCCCACCCCGTCATCACCGATGAAAAGCAGTGCATGGGGAAGTGTGCCGTTGCGGATGAAGGTTCTCAGCTGCCGAACGGGTGTCGGCTGGCCGATGATGCCATTGAATCCGGTTGCCGTCGTCATGATTATCGGATCCCGGATGGTTAACCTGGTGCATCTTTTCCCTCAACCGCGACCAAACGCTCAATGCACCGATTCCCAGGAGCTGCGGGCCTATTTATCCACCCGCTCCTTGAGTTCTTTGCCGGCTTTGAAAAAGGGAAGCTTTTTGGGCTTGATGGTGACCTTTTCACCGGTTTTCGGGTTTCTTCCCGTGTAACTTTTATATTCCTTGACGAAGAAACTGCACAAACCGCGAATTTCGACCCGTTCACCATCGGCCATGGCATCGGCCATGCTGTCAAAAAAAATCTGCACCACTTTTGCCGCTTCGGACTTGGATATGTCGGCCTGGGTCTTAAGAGCGGAAATGAGCTCCAATTTGTTCATATATCCTCCTTGCACGATCACATGCGCGAACGGGATTCAGATAACTTCTATAAAATGGAACTTAATACAAAGTCAAGTAGTTATGATAATATTTCAGGAAGCTTCTCAACATCGGCAGCATTGACGTTGACGGCTGCGAACTGTCCGAGGGCCTCTATGTTGACCATTACCCGGCCATCACCCCGGTAGCTCGAAAAAATTCCGGTGACACCGGCGAAGGGTCCGGCGATCACGATGACACGGTCGCCTTTTTTAAACCGGGTGCCGGTGACCACGGCTTGGTCGCTGGAGACCATAATCTTCAACGATTCGATGGTTTCGTCTGGAATAAACACGGGTCCGCGGGCACTGCCGATGAGTTTTACCGCCCCGGTGGTTTTCAGGATTTCCACATGCTCGTAAGGGTTCAGATTGGTCCGCACGAATACGTATCCGGGAAAAAGGGGCACCCGAATCATTTTGCGGCGATCCCGTCGCTTGCTCCTGACCGTGATTTTCGGCAGGAAGACATCTATGGCTTTACTTGCCAGGCCCTCATTGACCACATTTTCGAAGCGGCTTTTGGTGTGCAGGGCATACCATGCGTTTTTTAGCGTATCACCAACCATAAAAATTGATTCCGTGATTCATATTTTGATAGTCCCGCAAAAAGTCAAAAATCGACCTTAATAATTTCAATAAGTTATGCAGGATAAAATCGCTAAAAAAGACCTTTTTACGAAACCATCATATTTTAGTGCCTTACACCTCAGTTTCTGTGAAAAAAAACAAGAAAATGGGGGTATATGGTTTACGGGTTTCCTGCCTCAACACTCAGTCCTCAACACTCAGTCCTCAACACTCAGTCCTCAGCACTCAGTGTCAGCGATCTCATTCCCACGAAGGGGGAATGAGATCGTGATCACCAGGCCGAAAAAATTTTCGCACCAGCCTGCACCGGTTAGGGCAGGGCATCGTCGTGCCGTTTATCGGCCGGTGGTGTGGCGGTCTGCCGACCGAAAAGAGTCGTCGTGTATCATTGTCATGGCCAAAAGGCAATACGGGGTCGATCATTGTCCGAATCCGCCGAGGCCGGCCAGATCAATGGCGAAGGTGAACTTGTCGTCATCGCCCGCTTTGGCATACGAGACGTCCAGAGACCAGCAGCCCGTGCGGTAGAAAACGCCCCCGCCCCTGGTAATATCCTTGTCGGTAAGCAGGTTGCGTTCCCATTCGCCGCGGACGGCCAGGTGGTTGGTGATCTTGACGGATGCACTGGCACGGATGGATTCCTTGACGTCGGTCTCGTAGCTGTACGCCACACGCAACCGGTCGCCGCGCCGGTTGGCTGCGGACAGACTGGTCGTGCAGGACGAAAACCGGGCGTCGTAGATATCGAAGCTGGCATCGGCGTTGACAGTCAGGTAAGGTCCGAAGTGAAGATCCAGCTCGGCATACAGGTCTGACAGGCTCCGGGGCTGATTTTTCCTGGCGGCGGCGATATCCCAGCTCTGGGCCAGATAGAAGCGTGCCAGGCGGCTGTATCGTGGCACGCCGGCTGTGGCCTGATCCTCAACCGTGTCACCAATCCGCTCCTCGGCTGGCGAAGCACCGGCGATCGGCACCCCGACGTGACTGGATCGCGCGGCAACAATTGGCTTGGGGCCGGTCCATCGGCCTATGAAGATGTTGGTCAACGCATAAATGATGCGGTTGCTTTCACCGATGCGGTCCAGGTCCACCAGGTATGGGTCGTCCGACTGGTCCTGGTCGGAAACGTATTCGTAAGTGACCTGGGGCTTGATTGTATGACGTATGCGGTCGATGGTACTGACCGGGGACTTGATGACCGCCGCCAGTTCACTGGACAGTTCCAGCCGGGCATCGAAAATCTGGCGATAGTTGAATCGATTTTGCTCCGGATTTTCCTGGCGGTCCATGTGCCAAACCGTCTGACGCCAGCCGGCAGAGGGATCTATGGACAAAATGTTCTGCCATGCCAGCGGTAGATAGACCCGTGGATAGACCTCCATGCGGTGGCCTCGGTCGCCGTCTTTGCGAAACCCGTAACGATAGTCCGAACCCAGTTCCCAATACAGGCCGCTCGTGGCAATTTGGCGGCGGACCGCATCCAGGCGAAGCACCGGCAGTTCATGGATGGTGTCGTCGTTTTCTTCCCAGCGCCGGTGGGTCACATTGTCGTTCCATATCAGATCGCCGTTGAACACGATACTGGACCCGGTGCGGTTGATGTTCAGCCGGTTTTTACGGGTGGTTTCGTCATAGGGTTCGATGTCCCTGTCGAAATTTTTCAGAAATGCGTTGCGGCTGGCCGTATACCCCCCAAGGTTGTCCTTGAATTCGGTGAGGTAGTCCTGGTCGCTGACGATATCCAGGTCGAGACGTGCGTGGGCCTGCCAGGGCAGTTGCTGGTCCAGCTTGGCCCGTAGCCAGTAGCGGTCCTGATTGGGGCGGTCATACGCATCGCCGGGGTAACCCCAGTCCGCGGTGTTTTCGGAGGTGCCGTCATCGAATTTACGATCCTTGAGCTCATTGGCCATGATGGTGCCGTAGGAGGTGTCGGTCAGGGCATAGCGGTACTCCAGACCCAGGTCAATACCCCTTTCACTCATGTAGCGGGCGGTTAGGCTGGCATCGCTGCTTTCATTGATGGCCCAGAAAAAAGGTTGTTCCCAAAAGATGCCTTTGCGGCTCGACTGGCCGACCTCGGGCAGCAGCAGGCCCGTCTGACGCTTTGTTTTGGCCGGGAAGAGAATATAAGGGATATACAAAAGGGGCAGGTCGCGGGCCCAGAAGACCGCATGAGAGGCCGATCCGTATCCTTCGATGGTGACGTTCAGCGTCCGCCCGGTGATCACCCAGTCCGGACGCTCACCCTTACAGGTCGTGACGGACCCTTTTTCCGTCCGATACGTGTTTTTGCTTGTTTTTTCGATGCGTTCGCCACGGATGGTGAAGTGGTTATCCTCCAGAAATACGCTGCCATCGTAAAGCGTGCCGGTTTCGTTGGCCAGGTCCAGCTCCACACGGTCACCGGTGAGGATGTCCGCCCCCACGGTCATGACCACGTTGCCGCCGGCTGATGCAGTCATGGTTTTGTGGTTGAAGGTTACCGTATCGGCCGTCAGGCGGGTGGCCTGCTTTTCAATGATGACCTGGCCACTGGCATGATAGGTGGCCTCCGCCGCATCGTAGTCCACCCGGTCGGCACTGATCTGCCAGGGAACATTGGGGCTGCCGATGATCCGGTCCGCCAGCGTGTCAGCCCGGGCGGCCGCCGAAACCAGGACGGCCACCGAAACCAGGACGGCCACCGTTATCGTCAGCCAGACCACCCCATATCGAAATGCTTCAGAACAGGCCGCCGAGAGTCTGTCCGGCTTTTGTAAAACGCTGGTATCGACGCTGTGGCAACGAGGTGATAATTGCATGGATCCTACATGGGCGGGTGGTGTATAACGGCTTGCACATAAATGAAAAATTCAATATAAAGCGATCCTGCCCCAAATTGCAAGTATCCTTTTTCAAGGTAAATATGAAAATACGATTGACCAACGACTACGGCATCCATATTCTCGGATTGTGGGTGCTGGCAAGCGTTCACGGGGCAAACGCATCTGCTTTGTTACCGGGTAGTTGAAGTATGCCCCATACGTCTACGTGCCCGAAGCCGCGCATCTACGGCACCTGTAAACGCTTACCGGCTGTGCTTTACAGGTATTGGCTGTTCTACCCCGTGAACAGATACGGGCGCTGCAACGCCATTTGGATGAGGATCATTTGTGATTTCAGTTTCTTTCGGATGAGGTGAACCATGACCAAACGTTACGTTGCCGATCTTGCCGCCGGCCAGGCCATTGATGAGGTGTTCGTCCTGGCCCAACGCAATCTGGCCCATAAAAAGGATGGCAATCCGTTCCTGACCGTGACCCTGACCGACCGCACCGGTCAGGTCAAAGGCGTGGTCTGGGACCAGGTGGAGCGCATCGCCGCAGCTGTGAGCGAAGGCGATTTCGTACATGTCCGCGCCCAGGTGGGAGCGTATCGTGGCAGCATCCAGATGGTGATCAAGGACATGGCCCCCGTGCCGGCCGAACAGGTGGATGCCGCCGATTTTCTGGCGGCCACCAGCCGCGATGTGGGCAAAATGTTCGAGCGGCTCAAAAAGATGACCCGGGCCATGCAGACCCGACATCTGAAGGCGTTGTTCGACTTGTTCTGGGAGGACGATGTCTTCGTGGCCGCCTTCACCCGGGCGCCGGCGGCCAAACTCATGCACCATGCGTACATTGGCGGACTGATGGAGCACACGCTATCCATGGCTATCCTGTCCGAAATGATCACCGGGCATTACAGCGGTGTGGATCGCGATATGCTGCTGGCCGGGGTGATCCTCCACGATGTGGGCAAGGTCAGAGAACTGGAATACACCCATCGCATCGATTACACAGACGAGGGACGGCTGCTCAGCCACATCACCATCGGGTTGGCCATGTTGGAAGAAAAGCTCCGGCAGGTGGACGGTTTTCCGGAAATCCAGGCGCAACTCCTCAAACATATGATCGTCAGCCATCACGGGGCCCGGGAATTCGGCTCCCCCGAGCCGCCCAAGACCATTGAGGCGGTGTTGCTCAATTACATCGATGAAATCGATTCGCGGGTCAACAGCATCCGTGAATATGTGGCCCAGGACCAATCGGATGGTCGCTGGACGCCCTACCACCGATTGTTGGAACGGCATTTTTATAAGGGGACGGGCAACACCGTGTCCGACTAATGTCTATGTGCCAATGGCCGGTTGTTCCGAAGCCCCAAAAACGAATCGCTTATTCAAGGATTGGGAAAACGACGATGAAAAAAGGCTGGATGATTGTTTGTGATGGGAGCAATGGGGCGGGAAAAACAACCGTCATGAAAGCCATTCAGGATCACCTCACATCAGAAGGCCATGATGTCGTTGTCACCCGTGAACCCGGCGGGACACTCATCGGTGAAAAAATCCGTGAGGTGATTCTTGATCCCAGCACCCCTGAAATGGGGGACATAACGGAATTGCTGCTCTTTGCCGCAGCTCGTGCACAGCATGTAACGGAAATGATCAAACCGGCATTGGCCTCCGGGAAGATCGTTCTTTGTGACCGCTTCGATTCGGCAACAAAAAGCTTCCAGCATTACGCCAGAGGATTGTCGCTCGATTTAATCAATACCATCAACGATGCCGCCTTGAATGGTTTCTTGCCGGACATCTACATGATACTCGATATTGATCCGGTATTGGGTCTCGAACGCGTGAAACAGCGGGGAGATGGCCTGGATCGTATGGAAAAAGAAGCGTTCGAATTTTTAAATCGGGCACGAAATGGCTATCTGGACCAGGCCCGGAAAAATCCTGAACGGTATCGGGTTATCGACGCTTCCAAACCGGTTGATGCCGTTGTTACGGAAGCGATTGCCGTTATCGATGATTTGATCGCGGATGTGGCCATCCAATTTCAGTAACAATTCATTCCGCCACCCTTGCCACAACCACTCAACATCAGAGGAGAGATTATGACCTTAACCCCCCTGACCGCTGTATCTCCAGTGGACGGTCGCTACCGGCGGGCCACAGGCGCCTTGAGCGATTATTTCAGTGAAGGCGCCCTGATTCGTTACCGGGTGCGTGTGGAAATCGAATACTTCGTCGCCTTGTGTCGGCTACCCCTGCCCCAGCTGGAGGCCATTGGCCCCAAAACCATCAGCCGCCTGCAGGAAGTGGCCGGTGCCTTCAACATGGAGGACGCCACCCGGATAAAGGAGATTGAAAAGACCACCAATCACGATGTCAAAGCGGTAGAGTATTTCGTTAAAGAGGTATTTGATGGGCTGAACCTGTCCGCATACAAGGAATTTATCCATTTCGGCCTGACCTCCCAAGACATCAACAACACGGCTGTGCCCCTCGCGTTGAAGGAGGCCTGGCTGGACGTGATGCTGCCGGCCGTAGACGTCCTGAGAGCCGACCTCCGGGACAAGGCCGATACCTGGCGAAGCATGCCAATGCTGGCGCGAACCCATGGTCAACCCGCTTCCCCGACGCGGCTGGGCAAGGAAATCGAGGTTTTCGTGGACCGCCTGGAGCAGCAACTGCGATTGATTGAGCAGATTCCATTTGCCGCCAAATTCGGCGGCTCCACAGGTAATTTCAACGCCCATCACGCCGCCTATCCAGATATCGACTGGGTCGCTTTCGGGAACCGGCTGGTCAATGAACGGTTGGGGCTGCATCGCTCCCGGGTCACCACCCAGATTGAGCACTACGACCACCTGGCTGCCTTTTGCGACGGTATCAAACGGATCAACACCATTTTGATCGACCTGTGCCGGGACATGTGGACATATATCTCCATGGATTACTTCAAACAGGCGATTAAAAAAGGGGAAATCGGATCGTCGGCCATGCCGCACAAGGTCAACCCCATTGATTTCGAGAATGCCGAAGGCAACCTGGGCTTGGCCAATGCCGTACTGGAACATCTGGCGACAAAATTGCCTGTCAGCCGACTTCAGCGGGATTTGACCGATTCCACGGTGATCCGTAACATTGGTGTGCCGCTGGGGCACATCCTGATCGCCCTCAAATCTCTGATGCGTGGATTAGGCAAGCTGATTCTCAATGAGGCGGCTCTGGACAGGGATCTTGAAGATAACTGGGCCGTGGTTGCCGAAGGCATCCAAACCATCTTGCGGCGTGAGGGCTACCCCAAACCTTATGAAGCACTGCTGAACCTGACCCGCACCCATGCCACCATTGACCGGAAGGCAATCGCTGCTTTCATAGAGGATCTGGATGTGGACGAGGCGATCAAGATTGAACTGCGGGCGATCACCCCCCGGACCTATACCGGTATCCACGGCGATTCATGCCGGGACCCTGCCTAGGGTCCGTCCGGAAAAGTGGGCTGTGCCAGGGCGATTGTGAGTTTTGCCTGGATTTCAGACCGCAGTTCGGGAAGATCCCTTAATTGGCCCCATATCTGATCCGGGCCGGCCAAGCAATCGTTTCCATTTGCAACGACAGGACAAACATGTCCGGCCCGTTTTCATAAGCATCAATGACCACAACCAGGGAGTATTCGCGTGCCAAAAGCCAGCAATCTGCAAAAAGGGAACATCATCAACATCGACGACCATCCGTATCAGGTCAAACAGATCGACGTACACACCCCGTCGGCGCGGGGTGCCAATACACTTTACAAGGTCCGCTATGCATCACTGATTTCAGGCCAGAAACTGGACCAGAGCTATAAAGGCAACGATGCCCTGGAAGAGATGATTGTAGACAAACGCCGAGTCAGTTTTCTTTATCAGGATCAGACCTTGTATACCTTCATGGACAGCGAGAATTACGAGCAGTACGAGCTGTCGAAAGAATCCCTCGGGGATCAGGCGCAATGGTTGATCGACGGCCTGGAGAATATCACCGTGCTGCTCAGAGACGGCCATCCGCTGTGCATCGAGTTGCCCCAGACCATCGATTTGAAGATCGTGGAGACGGCGCCGGCCATCAAGGGCGCCACCGCCACCAATCGCAACAAGCCGGCCACTTTGTCCAACGGCGTGACCGTGGTGGTTCCCGAATACATGGCTGCCGGAGAGGTCATCAGGGTCAACACGGAAACCGGCCAGTACATGAGTCGGGTGAAGGGTTGACCCCAACGTTGCATAAAAGAGGAAAAAGTGTTGTTACTCATTGAAATAAAAAACAAAATTCCGAAGCGCAATTGCCTGGCAGGCCCGACGGGTGGCTTTTAAGAACCTTTTCTCAGCAGCAGGCTGGCAAAAGTTCCACAGCGAAGATCGCATTCATGATAGATGGCTTCCGATTTCGTCGGGCACGACGTTAATCGAACGCTCCTGGTAAGGTTTTGGGCAGAGGCTGGCAAGCCGGGCAGATGTGACTGCTGCGCTGGCCTACCACGATACGCCTGATGGTCGATCGGCAACGCGGACAATCACCGCCGGTACGGCGAAACACCTTGAGCTGCTCGGCATTGCGGCCCGGCCCGCTGCCCGTTGAATAGAAGTTCCCTTTCCCTTTGCCCAGAGACGTTCCCAAATTTTTCAATCCCCGGTTCAGCACCAGGCGGATGGCCCGATGCAGGGCACGGATTGCCTTTTCGTCGATCAAATCGCTTCGGCTAAGCGGGTGGATGCCTGCGTGCCACAGGGCTTCGTCCACATAGATGTTCCCCAAACCGGCAATAAATGTCTGATCCAGCAGCAACGGTTTGATCTGGCGTTTTTTCGGCGACATCATTTCAGCCAGGCGCTTTCCGGTAAAACCGGATGCCAGCGGTTCGGGACCGAGTTTGCCCAGGATCGTTTGCGGTGAATGCGTGAGCGTGATACGGCCGAACTTACGGGTGTCCTGGAATCGCAGATCATACGCCCCCTCTATTTGCAGAATAACGTGTTCGTGGGGATTGCGGGCATCGTTGCGGGCGGTCCAGTTCAGACGGCCGGTCATGCGCAGGTGGATCAGCAGGGTCTGATCCCCGGACAGGCCGAAAACGATGTACTTCCCCCGCCGATGGATATTCCGAATCCGGCATCCGCTGACCCGTCGGCAGAATTCGGTATCCTGCATCAGACCGACGGATTTAGGCCAGAAGACCTGTGCACCGGTGATGGTTCGGCCGGCCAGCGGCAATCGATTCAGGTTGTCAACAACGGTCTGGACTTCTGGCAGTTCGGGCATTTTGGAAATTTATTTTCAATTATGGAGATTGCCAACAGGCACACGGGTTATTTTTTCGCCGGTCTTCAGGGTGCGTTCCTGGGCCAGGGGGTTGATGGCCACGATGTTGGCATTGTCATACTGGCCGAGACGAATTTTTGTGCCGGATCCATAACACAATTTTATCGGATGAGGTGATTTTTTTCCATTCTTTTTGCTAAAACAAGCTATCGATGGTATCCCCTTTCCATCATTTGGGAAAATGGATTCAGCTGACCAAATGAAAGGAACCATTGTCTGCCACAGGTCACCAATCTGCCGGCCATATACAGCATCGCTAAGTGCAAAATCAAACTATTGCCGGAAAAATGACCGTTCGGCAAACGCTCCAAGCCCATGTCGGATTTGAGTTCGCATCTGAACCCAAGGTTCACCAAATATCCCTCGGTTCCCAAACAGGCAAAGATTGGAGCGAAACCATCAACGCCTTTGTATGTTCTGGAAACACCTTCCTTTTGAGTTTTTGAATTGTCAAAGGGGCTGACATCCATATCCAAAAGAAGGAAATCGCCCGCACTGGTTTGTATGGGCGAAACCACCGGAGCGCATGTTCGAATCAAATCATTTTGTTTTTGTTGGGTTTATTAACAGCCGCCTGCTGATTCGTTGTGGGTTGGATAGGGAAGGTCCATTTTTTTCTTGACACTTATCATGGATGTCCCCGGAATTCAATCAAGGCGGGAATGATGTTTTCGGAATTTTTTTTGCAGATCGCGGCATATTGGTGAATTTCAGGTATTGACCAAC